>Ga0208375_1000253_pt1 | contig 84433 bp, 74 predicted proteins | sample RifOxyD1_FD_184038 | JGI IMG/M metagenome (GOLD analysis project Ga0208375, IMG submission 184038) | Soil microbial communities from Rifle, Colorado - Rifle Oxygen_injection D1 (SPAdes) | ecosystem: Environmental > Terrestrial > Deep subsurface > Rock core/Sediment | place: Rifle, Colorado... | reverse complement strand
GACGGTCGATGGAGCCTCGCGCATGTCGTCCGTATTGGGTTTGAAAGCAAGCCCCCAGATGGCGAACGTCTTCCCGGCGAGAGAAGCCCCGCCGAAATGAGCCTTCACCTTCGAAACCAAATGGCGCTTCTGCCGGTCATTCGCGTCCTCAACAGCGTTCACGATGCCCATCGGGATGTCTTCGCGTCGGGCGGTCGCCATCAGCGCCTGAACGTCCTTCGGAAAGCAAGACCCGCCATATCCGACACCGGCATAGAGAAAGTGCTTCCCGATTCTGGCGTCCGTGGTCATTCCACGTCGAACCTGCTCGATATCGCCACCGACCTTGTCGCAGAGAAGCGCGAGCTCATTCATAAAGCTGATCCGAGTCGCGAGAAATGCGTTGCATGCGTATTTCGTCATCTCCGCGGAAACCGGATCCATCCAGAGGATCGGGTTGCCCTGACGCACGAACGGGGCGTAAAGGTCAGCCATTTTTTTGTAAACCTCTTCCTTATCCGTCCCGATCACGACGCGATCAGGCTTCAGAAAATCATCGAGCGCCGAGCCTTCTTTCAAAAATTCCGGATTGCTAACGACATCGAAAGCGTGACGGGTATGAGGGCTCATCCAATCGGCGACCACGCGATGCGAGCCGATCGGTACGGTGGATTTATTCACGATCAGCCGGTAACCGGTCATCGATCTCGCGACTTCCTCGGCGGCGGCCTTCAAGTAACTCATGTCAGGCGCGCCGTTTTCGCCGGGAGGGGTGCCGACGGCCATGAAGATGATCTCGCTCGCCGCGACCGCTTCCCGGGTCGAGGTTGTGAAGGTCATCCTTCCCTCGGCGAAATTGCGCTTCACCAAGGTTTCCAGGCCCGGCTCGTAAATCGGGATCACTCCACGTTTGAGAGCGTCGATCTTCGACGGATCGTTATCAACGCAATAAACCGTATTGCCGGAATCGGCAAAACAAGCGCCCGCGACCAGTCCAACATATCCCGTCCCGATAACCGCGACTTTCATGAAACCTCCCGAAATGAAGGGTGTTGTGATGCCCTACTCTTCGCAAAAATCAGGGTCGTTGGCTAGGGATTTCTCCTGCTAAAGCTCATCTAAGAAGATCATTTTTCCACAACTTTTCGGCAAATAACCCATACGGCAGGATCGTGATCCCATCATCGGTTTGACGGGGCATCTTCTCGAGACAGACGAGGTATCGGCGTTTGATCTCCTGATGGTCCTTCTTCAACTCCCGAAGGCCTTTCAAATGATCCTGTGTGACTTTGGCCGAAGCCTTAGCCTCGATGGCAAATTCCATATTCCCGATGATAAAATCCACCTCGACCCCGGTCGAAAGGCGCCAATAACTGAGGTCGTAATAAGCCTCGGTATAGGCGCGGTGGGCGGTCAGCTCGTGAAACACCCAATTCTCAAACGCTTTCCCGAAAAGCTCGGATCCGGGCTTAAGTTCGGCTCGTTTAGCTAAAAAATTGACTACTCCGATATCTGAGAAATAGAGCTTCGGAACCTGCATAATCCTACGTTTTGGACGTTTGGTGAATGCGGGCAAAAAAGCCGCCATCAAAGTGTCCACAAGAACCTCGAAATAGCTTTTCACAGTCGGCGAGGACACGCCGCAATCGCGAGCTATCGTGGAATAATTGATCTGCTCGGTATCCCCAAGCGCGGCGACCTCCAGGAAATTCGAAAATGCGGGTAGATTTCGCACCAAACCTTCCGCGGCGATTTCTTCCTTCAAATAATCGGCACAATAAGACCTGATGGATCGCCCGGGAGTTTCAGAAAGAAAAATGCTCGGCAAATATCCGTAATTCAGAAACTTACCTAGATCGAAGGCTGGCCCGCACTCCTGCGAGACCAAGCCGAACAGCTCGAACCGGTCTGCCCTTCCCCCAAGCAAGTTCGCGTGCCCCCTCCTCAGCTTCCGGGCGCTCGATCCGCACAAACCGAAGGCAAATTTCCTGTTCTCGATTAGCCAGTGAATTTCATCCAGAAGCCCTGGAACTTTTTGGATCTCATCGACAATAATCAATCTTGGTTTTGAGACGTTTTGCTCGAACGAGAGCTCCTGCCGTAGAAAGGACGGATCGCGTTGATACTTCACGAATTGATCGGAGTGCAAGAGATCAATCCATAGTGCATCTGGGAAAGCCGCCCGTAATAGCGAAGTCTTACCCGTCTGGCGGGGGCCCCACAGAAAGAAGCTCCTTTTCGGCGGCTTAGAAATTAAACTGCTACTTCTTTTAAACATGTTTATTTAAAGTAGCATTTTATGTTTACAAAAGCAAATCAGACTACCCCGGCAACATCTCCGCGATCGCCCGACCTATTTCGATAGAACAGGTCGCCGCCGGAGAGGGGGCATTCAAGACATGAACGGCATTCACGTCTTTTTCGATCAGGAAGTCATCGACCAGTTGGCCATCCGGTAAAAGGGCCTGAGCACGGACCCCCGATTGACTGGTCACGACATCGGCGTCGGTCACCTCGGGGATCAGGCTTTGGAGATTCCTGACAAAAGCCTTTTTGCTGAGTGATCTCCACATTTCTTTCGAGCCCTCGCCCATGTTGCGCAACGCAAGCTTCCAGAAGCCTGGAAAGATCATGGTTTCCGTGAAGTCGCGGAGGCTGAATTCCGTCCAACCATACCCCTCCCGCTTGAGCGCCAATACGGCGTTGGGACCGGCGTGCACCGTTCCGTCAATCATCCGGGTAAAGTGAACACCGAGAAACGGGAAGTCGGGGTTCGGCACGGGGTAGATCAGGTGTTTCGCGAGATGCCGCTTTCCGGGACGAAGTTCGTAGTACTCCCCTCGAAACGGCACAATTCTGGCGGCTGGCTTCGCACCCGCAAGCCTCGCCACCCGATCACTTTGAAGACCGGCACAATTGATCAGCGCCCTCGTTTCGAACGTTTCGCGCGCAGTTTCGAGCCGGTAGCTTTCGGAGCGTCGCTCAACCCCCCTCACCTCGGTTTCAAGCCTGAGTTCCGCGCCCTTTTGCACCAGGACCTCAGCGATCTTTTCACTGACCTGCCGGTAATCGACAATGCCGGTTTCAGGCACCCGGATCGCGGCAAGACAACTCACATGGGGCTCGATTTCCGCGGCCTCCCGGGCGTTGAGTTTTGAAACGGAAAGTCCGTGCTGCAATCCGCGTTCGAATAACTTTTCCAGGCGTGGGAGCTCGCACTCAACGGTCGCCACGATCAACTTGCCGCAAAGCTCATGACGAAGTCCGTGCTCGCCGCAGAACTCCACGAGCGCCTGCCGTCCCCGGCGCGAAAACTCCGCTTTGTGACTCCCCGGTTTGTAATAAATCCCGCTGTGAATGACGCCGCTATTGCGTCCGGTCTGGTGCGCTGACCAGTGCTTTTCCTTTTCGAGAAGAAGAATTTTTGCCGCTGGGAAACGCTTCGCCAGAGCCATCCCCGTCGATAGCCCGACAATCCCTCCTCCAATTACCGTGAAATCATATCGCATGATCAGCACCCCCCCATCGCGCCGTTCAGGACCTCTTGGTAAAACCGGACATGCTCCTCGGCGATCCGGGCGGGGGCACATTTTTCGGCATAGCGCCGCGCGGCCGCTTTCAGAGTTTCGCGGGCGGGGTCGTTCGCGAGCAGTTCTTTGATTTTCCCGGCACAATCTTCGGGATCTTCACTCCTGAAAAATGCGAGACACCCCGGCTCTCTCTCGGTAATTTCCCGATTCAGCGGGAGATCCGACGCGAGAACCGGCATTCCGCGTGCGAACGCCTGCGCGAGAGTTCCCGAGCCGGACGTCTCACGAAACGGAGCCAGAACGAGATCAGCCATTCCGTAGAGTCCTTCGAGGTACTCCGGTTCCACGTACCCCGTCGTCCACACCCGATCCGCGATGCCAAGCTCCCGGGCCTGGGCGAGGCAACGCTCGTGAAACGCGCGATCCTGGGCTCGCCGAAGTCCTCCGGCAAGAATCAATGAAACGCCCGTGCGAAATGACTTACCGAGGGCCTGAAACGCGCGAAGCGCAATGTCCTGGCCTTTTTCAGGCGTAAAATAGCCAAAAACGACCACCTTTTTCGAACCCTGCGGAATCGATTTCAGGGACTCATGGATTTTATGTTCAGCATTTCGCGTGGTCGGGACAAAATGTGGAATTGCCGAGAAACGCGGAGCCCGCGATGCTTCGATGGTAGCGAGCTGATTCCGGGAGTGGACGATCACGCCGTCGACCTTGCCCCAGGTTTGGAAATTCCAGTAACGGGCGAAATGGCGGATAAAGAATGCGTTGGTCAGCGCGCGCATGGGCGTCTGCCAGCCGCGGGCTTGCAGCGGATACCGGTAGGAGAAATCAAAGACACTGTGCCCGGTCAGGATAACCCGCGCTTTCGGAAGCGCGGCGCGAACCTTTTTCAACCAGGCCGGAAACGAATAGCGGCCGGGGACTTTCGAACCGAAAAGGCCATACTCGTGCTGAATATGAATGAGCGAAGGCTCGAGGCGCACCAGTTTTTCGAGTGAATCGTTCAGCTCTCTCTCGCTCCTGAGCGGCGCATGGAGCGGTTCACAGACGGGAAAGCCCGCCTCAACCCATTTCCCGCGCACCTCGGGCCAGAGGACATCTGAATACGATTGAATGCCGCCCTGCTTTTCGGGGGCGATCCAAAGGAGTCGGGAGCGCATGAAGGTCATTCCTTCGGTTTAGCTTAGACCATGACCTCTTGGCAATATTGTCTCTCTGGGATACTTCTAAACGGATGACCGGACTCAAGCAGTGGCTGACGCAATCCAGCGCCGAAGAATCGCAGGCGCTCAAGCAGTCGTCCGTTCCCTCGGAACGCGCGACCTAGGGAGCGGCAAGAACATCACGCTTGAAGAGCGATTCGAGGGTGACGCGACGTGAACTTCTCTTGTCAAAAAACGATAGCCATCGCTGGAGCATTCATCTATTTTCCTGTTGAGACGTTATGCAGGGCTACTATTCCAATGATCGGCCAGAACTGGTTCCCTTTATACCCGAAAAACTCGTGCGCGCACTCGACGTCGGCTGCGGCGAAGGTGCTTTCGGCGCACACATCAAGGCATCACGCGGCTGCGAGGTCTGGGGAATCGAACCGGTCGCCTCGGCCGCGGATTCCGCGCGCGCCCGGCTCGACCGCGTCCTCGCCGAGCCAATCGAATCGGCCATGGCTAAGCTTCCCGACGGCCATTTCGACGGCGTCTTTTTCAATGACGTCCTGGAGCACCTCGCCGACCCCGAAGCCGCCCTTCGCGCGCTTCGCCCCAAGCTCGCTCCCGGCGCGACCCTGATCGTCTCAATTCCCAATGTTCGGTATTTCCCGAATCTTCGCGACCTCCTGGTCCGGCAGGACTGGAAATACACTGATGCCGGCGTACTCGATCGCACGCACGTGCGCTTCTTCACGGACAGGAGCGCGCGACGGATGATTGAGTCCTGCGGATACGAAATCGCCCGCGCCAAAGGGATCAACGGCCTTCCGCTTTGGAAGATCCTCCCCTGGATCGTGCTCTCGGGCGGAGCTCTACGTGATACGCGGTACTTGCAGTTCGCGTATGAGTTGCGCTTGGTGGCCGGCATCGGAGATGATCCTTTTCGCGAGGTAACCGCCAGATAGGCATTGCTTTTGCTTTCCTTTGAGAAGGTTCATCTTCTGGCCGTCGATTGGCAGGATTCGCAAAGCGATACTCAGCTGGCGGGGCGGGCCCCCCGCGTTTTCTGGTCTGGTTTGAAACCGTGGTTTGCACTTTCGACAGGACCCGGCTCCGGGCTGCGCAGCCCCCCCAGCAGCAGTGTTCCCAGAATCAGGGCGTGGTTAATGACAAACCATGGATGGTCCACCAGACCTAGCCCCAAAGTCGTCGCAATCCCGCCCAGGAGAGCCGAATCAGCCAGCCGCTTTCGGTTCCAGGTCGTCCAGAGCGCATAAACCCAAGCGCCGATGTGGAAAAGCCCCCAAAGCCATCCGCGCGACACGAATTGCTCCAGAAAAAGGTTATGGCTGTGCTGGGCTCCGTTGATGGCACCCCCCTGTTCGTATTCCTGGGGAGGGATACACCAACGTCCAAGCGGATGTTCGATGACGCTTTTGCCTGCGATCTTCCAGAGGCGCACCCTTCCGATAACGGCCAGGCGTGAGGCGTTTGCGTTTTCTTCTGAATTCTGACTGGGTTGCAAGAGTTCAAGAATTCTTGCCTGTAAGATTGGTTTGGGAACCAGGATTGGAAGCAACAGGATTCCGATTCCGGCGGTCACCGCGCCCCAATGAAACATCCGCAGATCCTTGACCTTGAACCTTCGATGCAGCAAGAAGCCGGCAAGCCCCACGATTAGCCCGAGCAGCGGACCGCGCTGAGTCGTCCCCAACACCAGCGCCATTGAGAGCACGATCCCGAACAGAAAAAGCCAGGGAACTGCGCGATGAACTTTGGTTTCGTCCCGACCCACAAAAAAGGTCCAAAAGGCAAGCCAAGGTAGCCAGGCCAGAAGCTTTCCTAATGAGGCGTTGTCATAAAAGCCCATCAGAAACTTGATGTTTCCTTCTCCCCAGATTGGGACTCGCCGGATGGGATCAAAGAAATGCATGTTCAGGAAATTCAGGCCTGCGGGCCAGAAGACGTTGAGTGCTACACTTGCGTAAACGATCGCGATCCAGGCCCAGATCGTCTTTCTGAAAATCCCCTCGGGGAAAAGCATCAGGGCGAGTGCGCTGCCGATTCCCAAGATGAAGATGGCTGACTCCCGCACCACCTCGGGGGGGAATCCGCAGCCCAGACCGCCGGTCAGGGTCCCGAAGAGCAGAAGGACCAGCCCGATCACCAGAGCTTTCTTCAGGCGCAGCGACAGGCGACTCCGGTTGTTCCAGAGAAAATAAAGCACCACGGGGAAGAGGAATTTCAGCGGCTGAATCGGGCCAAAATAACGTCCCATAAATGGCACGGCTGAGTAGAGGCTTCCGGAGAGCGCCGTCAGCGAAGGAAACATCGAAAGCATCAGGACGATCGCAATGAGAAGCACCATGATAGATGGCAAAATCCTCGTAAAAGTCGGCCGATGAGACGCGTGTAACGCGCTGCAACTTCACATCAATACGCTTGACGTTCCACAAGCAATCTGTGATTTATGGCCAACATATAATACATCGAAGGGGTAACCATGTCCACGCAGACACCTAAAGGGAATATCGTCGCTAACTGGGACGCGTCCTACAAAGGTTTAAACGTAACCTACAGCGATGCCTCCAACTCGCCTGCTGACATTTCCAATATTTTCCAGCACGAAGCAGTTTGCGAGGATCTTAAGAAGTATTTGGAATCCGCTACCGCGCCCAAAGTCGTTGAGATCGGCTGCGGCGGCGCTCGTACGGCGCTTTTCCTTTCGAAGCAGGGGTTTCAGGTCACCTGTTCCGACAACTCACCGGAAGCGTTGCGCCTGGCCCGCGATAACTTCGAAGCGGTTGGCGCCCAGGGAGAATTCGTTGCCGATGATCTCCTGAACACGAAGCTTGCTGCCAACTCTTTCGATGCCGTGATCAGCTTTGGTCTGCTTGAGCATTTCGAGGACGTCCAGAAAGTGATTCAGGTCGCCTCCGACGTAATCCGTCCGGGCGGCATTCACGCCCATGTGATCATTCCGAAAAAATTCTCCACTCAGACGGTCGCCAACGCGGCCATGTTCCCGCTTCGGCTGGGCAAAAACCTTATTGCCAACCGTAAGCCCTGGAATACCCTCGTTGCCAGAAGCTTCCGCGATTTTCCGCATTACGAGAACAGCTACAGCCACACCGAATATATGAAGTTTTTTGAGAACACCGGAAATGAAGTCCTGCGCTGCGAAGCCTGGGATTCGCTCTTCCCGCTGATCTCGCTCCCACGCCCGCTCGGCGGGATCGTGGCCCGCAACTTCGGAAAGCCGATCAAGAAGATGATGCATAAGCTTTATCGTCAGCAGTCGCCGGCGATGCACGCCATCTCTTCAGGAATTTATATTGTTGCCAGAAAGCGTTAACGCTTGTCTCGGAAGGGCATCCTCAGCGCCAGCCTGATCTACGTCCCCTCTCAGATCGTGGTAATGCTGACCGCCATTGTGCGCGGGTTTGTCCTACCCAAGATCCTCCTGCCGGAGAGCTATGGAATGCTCGCCATTGTATTTCTGGTCGTGAACTATTCCCGGATGGCGAATTTGGGCGTTCTGAACGAATACGATCGTGAATACCCGCGAGCGCTCTCGACCTCATCCCCGGACGAGCAGAAATCGTATCGGGACACTTGTTTCACTCTCTTTTTCTCACACAACCTGATCTACTCGCTCGCTCTTGGCGGGTATTACGCCTGGAAGCACCCGGGCCAGTCTTCCTGGCTATGGTCTATCTTCTTTGGTCTCTTGCTGCTCGATAACGTGAATGAATTTGTGGTCGATACATGTCGGGCACATCGCCAGTTTTTTGAGATCGCGAAGAACCGGATTATCCTGAATCTGCTGAGCGTAGGCCTGAGTGTTTGGGGAGCCTTGAAATTCGGCCTCCACGGCGCCATCGGCGGAATCGGCTTGGGCTATTTCCTGGGAATTTACTTCTTCCTCCGGATGGAGGATCGCCCACGGCTTCGGATTCAGAGGTCCCTTTTGCGCTCGATCTATTCCTCGAGCTTCAGCCTGCTTGCGGTTCTGGGGCTTTCCATGCTGCTGGATTCCTACGATCGGCTGATCGTTGCCCGGTTCTTCTCGGCTGCCGAAATGGGAGTCTACGCCCTGGCACACTCGATGGCCCGATTGGTTCTCTTCGTTTTCGTTTCGGTCAATTACGTTTTTTATCCGTTCCTGCTTTCCATGCACGCGCAGGAAAAGGATCTCCAGCGCCTCAGAAGTTTTTATTCAAAGGTGTGCGACCTGATCGCGGTGGCTGTCCCCCTGCTTCTGATGGCCATGTACTTTTTCCTGAACGCCGTCGTTCCGGCCTACCTGCCCAGGTACGAGGCCTCGCTGGTGATCCTTCCGGTGCTGCTCGGCGGGATGTTTTTCCTGATTTTGTCCCAAATGACGGAGACTTTTCTCCTGGTCCTCAACAAGCAGGGTGCCGTGATTCGCAACCAGGTGACCCAGGCCGTGCTGCTCGGAGCCTTGCTGGTCGGACTGTATTTCGCCGGACGGGACTTGCGTTGGGTGGCTTCCCTTTTTATCCTGGGCAATGCGACCTATTTTTTCATGATCCGACAGACCCTGGCGTATGAATTGGGCCGGGAGATCACCCGGGGAGCGGGGGCTTTACTGGGCAGCGCCCTTTTTGTAGTGTCCGCGGGCGTTTTTGCGATGTTCCTGAAGCCCTGGCAGGGTCACGAGATGCTCTGGAGCAATGTCATGGGACTCGGCGCCGTGGGCCTGGTCAGTTTCGTTGCGCTGTTCTGGATTGACGCCAGAACCGGACTGGTCAGGGAAGCGATCGGCGTCGTTCGATCAAAGTTTTCATAGAGACCTCAAGAGAGTTGATGGAGAGAGAGTCATGACGTCAGACGATCGCAAGAAGATGGAAGAGTTTTTGAACGGCCTGTTTTTGGAAAGCTTTCCGGTGGCAGGGAGGCCAGTCGTCGCCTCGTTTTTCAGAAAACATATTTTCGAACTGCAGCAGATTCTCAAGGTTGCGCGAACGAAATCCACGCCGCGTCCGAAATTTCTGGATATCGGCTGCGGCGTGGGTGTCAACGCCTGCGTCTTGAGCCAGGTTTTCGGGTTTGAGGTCTTTGTTGCGGATCGTCTGGATGAATTCGCCCCTGAGTTGAAACGCGAAGTGGGCGATGCCGACGGCGTGATCCGGCGTTGGGAGCAGTTCGGGGTAAAAGGGATCCGGCAGAACTTTATTCAGGACGGCTTTCCGAAGGAATGGCAGGGGACTTTCGATATCGTCACGACTTTTGATGTGATTGAGCACTTCACGTTTTCGCCGCTTCCGTTTCTGCGCTCCAGCAGGGAACTACTGAATTCAGGCGGCACCTTGATGGTGGGCACCCCGAATCAGGTGCACCTTTATAACCGCCTCAAATCGCTGGTCGGAAAAAACACCTGGGAGGACTTCCAGTACTTCATCGATTGCGACACGTTTTACGGCCATGTCCGCGAGTTCACGCCCCGTGAACTGCGGGAGATGATTCTGCGCACGAAACTGGACAATATCGACGTGGCGTTCTCTTCGTATCCGATCGCCGACCGGCAGGCCGCTCTGGCTTCAAAAATCGGCAAGCTGCCTGCCACCTTGGCCAGTTCGGCGCTCAACGCCCTGTTTTCGCTGAATCCGAACTGGCACTATTACATGATCGGATTCGGAACGAGGAAATAGCTGGTGTCGCAACCCACAGTCAACGTGATCATCCCCTGTCGCAATGAGGAAGCTCACATTGAATCGTGTATCCGCTCGCTCTGGAACCAGGACTATCCCAGGGAAAAACTCGAAGTTCTGATCCTCGACGGGAAAAGCGAGGATCGAACCCAGCAGATCATTCGAGCGCTTCTGCCGGAGGCGCCGGTTCCCACCCGGCTCGTCGTCAACGCCCGGCGCTCGATTCCCGCGGCTTTGAACAAGGGGATTGAGGAGGCCAAAGGCGAATACATCGTCCGGATGGACGCGCACACCCGATATGCGGACAACTACATTTTCGAATGCGTCCAGCACTCGATTCGCACCGGAGCGGAAAACGTGGGAGGCGCGATCATCACCTGCCCCGGCGCAGAAACCGCCGAGGCTTACGGCGTCGTCTGCGGTCTGACCAGTGTCATCGGGGTGGGGAATTCCCGGTTTCGCGTCGGGTCCAAAGACGCGATCTCCGTGGATACGATTCCGTTTGGCTGTTTTCGACGGGAGTTCCTGAAGCGGATCGGCGGGTACAATGAGGCCATGCTTCGGGCGGAGGACTACGAGTTGAATCTGCGGATTCGGAAGTCCGGAGGGAAGGTCCTGCTGATTCCTTCCATCATTTCCCATTATCAGGCGCGCGACACGATCCTGAAGGTTTACAAGACCTATTATCAGTACGGCCAGTACAAGGCCGCAATCGCCCTGAAGCACGGCTTTTTTTCGCTTCCCTGGCGCCAGTACGTGCCCTTGATCTTTGTGCTCGGGAATCTCGGTCTGGCCGGTTTGAGCTTCTTGTGCAGCTGTTTTCTCGGGATCTGGTTGACTCTTCTCGCCTTGTATCTTGGGCTTGCTGCGGCATTTTTGAGCCCGGCTGCGCGGAGCTCGGGCAAGCCGTATCTAGCGGTTCTCGAAAACGCGGTCCTGACCGTTGCCGCGATTCACTTTGGCAATGGGCTGGGAAATCTCGCGGGCCTTTTTTTCAAGGCAATGGAGCGAGTAAGCGGTCAACCGCGAGGCGATCTTTCGCTGACGCGCTGAGAAGAACTATTACCGCCGGATCTTCAGACCCCAGTTGATGAACTGGATAATCCCCAGAAGAGCGAATCCCGCATCCACCTGATACCTTTGATGCTCCTGCCAGAGCTGCCGCACTTCCTTCCAATCCAGATAATCCAATGCCGAGGAGGCCTGGCTCAGGTGTTCATCAAAGATCGACATCCAGGGTTTTGAAGTCCGGAACCACTCGTCGACCGGCGGCAGAAATCCCGCTTTTTTCCGCGCCAGGGCAGAAGGGGGAATGGAAGAGCGGAGTGTCTCGCGCAGAATCCATTTTCCTTTCCCCTGACGGCGTTTCACGTCGTCCGGCAGGGACATGCAGAATTCCACGAGCTTCTTACTGAGAATCGGGACCCGGACTTCCAGCCCATGGGTCATGCTCATCCGGTCGACCTTGGCCAGAATCGAAGGAAGATGGAACAGGAGATCGGCGTGTTGCCGGGCTGTGAGATAGGAGCGGGTTTCGGGAACCTCGCGTAGGTAATTGGCGTATTCCCCGATCGGGTCGGAACCCCGGACCGCGTTCTTCAACTCAGCGGAATAGAGCCGGTTCTTCAGTTCGTCTGGAAAAATTCGCCGAAAAGAAGCATGATCACGGCCGCGAGGTTCATCCGCCGCGCCAAGAAGTCGCTCGACGACCATTCGCATGCTGTAGCGGGCCCCGTCCGCTGGAATCCATTGGGAGGCGCTTCGTACTGCGGAACGCACCCCACCTGGGAGCCGGTGCAGATACGGCGTCACCTCTCCGGCTTTGTAGGTGTCGTACCCCGCCAAAAGCTCATCGCCGCCATCGCCGGCCAAAATCACCGTGGCATGTCGGCGAGCGAACTTCGCAAGCTGGTAGTAGGGAAAGCAGGAAGCGTCCGCCAAAAGCTCATTCATCGCACGGAGGGTTTCGCGGATGTGCTCTTCATCCCAGCGAAAGAGGATCGGCGTCTGGCTGATGTGAAGATAATCGGCATAAGCTTTCGCCGCTTCCGTTTCATCAAATCCGGGTTCGGTAAACGAAAGCGTGTAGGTTTCCGGGGATTGGTTGGACTTTACGGCAGAGCGCGCGACTGCGTACGAATCCAGACCTCCGGAGAGAAAGAGTCCCAGCGGCGCATCCGAAACCATCTGCGCCTTCACCGAGCTATCGAGAAGGTCCTGAAACTCCTCCAGCAAACTTGCGGAATTGGTCCGGACGGGAGTGTCGTACCCCAGCTTCCAGTACTGCGAGAGTTTGATCCCGGAGCGGGTGATCCGGGCAAAATAACCACCGGGCAGCTGCCGGATGTCCCGAAAACCAGTGCGAGGTGCGGGTAAATAGTTGAAGGTGAAAAACGTATCGAGATCTTCGGGCGCGAGCTCAGGGGTGATTTTCAGTCCTCGGATCAGCGCCAGGGGCTCCGAGGCAAAAAGAATCGAGTCTTTGGTCTGCCAATAAAAGAGGGGTTTCACCCCCAGGCGATCCCGCACGAGATAAAGCGCCTGATCTTTTCGATCGAAGATGCCAAACGCAAAAATCCCATCCAGCTGGGAAACACAATCGGGACCCCAGTGCTGCCAGGCAGCCAGGATGACTTCCGTATCGGAGTGGGTTCTGAAACGCGTCCCGGACTTCTCAAGCTCCTGCCTGAGCTCACGAAAGTTATAGATCTCGCCGTTGTAGGTGATGACCAACCGGCCTGAATCGTCTGACGAACGCATCGGCTGGTTCGCCGTGGCCGACAGATCAATAACCGATAGGCGCGCATGTCCCAGGAAAACGCCGGGAGCACTGAACGTGCCGGTCGCGTCAGGCCCCCGCTGGCGAATCCCCTGGATCAGCCTATCGATCTGCTCGGGACTCCAGGACGATTCCGCCCGACCTAGGGCATAAGCTCCGACAATTCCGCACATCGGTCAATTCCTGTAGAACCCACGGTACCAGGTCACGAATTCTGACAGTCCCTGTTCAACGGGCGTTTTGGAGACGAATCCGAAATCTCGGTGAGCGCGGGTCACGTCCGCGCAGGTTTCCAGCATCTCGCCGGGTTGAAGCGGCTTCATGATTCGGGTGGCCTTCTTTTCGGTGTAGCGCTCCAGAAGTTCCACAACCTTGAGAACCTTTTCCGGTCTCTGATTTCCGATGTTGTAGACGCTGTGAGGTGCGCCACTCGTGTCCGGCTGAGCCAGGCCGACGGCCGGCTTGTCGATCATCGCCAGCAGGCCGCTGACGGCGTCATCGATGTAAGTGAAATCGCGCGCAACATCTCCATGGTTGAAGATTTCAATCGGGTTCTCTTCCAAAATGGCTTTGGTGAACTTGAAAATGGCCATGTCCGGCCTGCCCCACGGGCCATAAACCGTGAAGAAGCGGATGCCCGTCGTCGGGAGCCCGAAAAGATGGCTGTAGGAATGGGCCATCAACTCGTTGGCTTTCTTCGTCGCCGCGTACAGCGAAATCGGGTGGTCGACGGGGTCCGCTTCAGAAAACGGAATTTTTCGGTTCGCGCCATAGACCGAGCTCGAGGAGGCATAAATCAGGTGCTTCACCTTGGCGTGTCGGCACTGCTCCAGGATATTTCCGAATCCCACGAGATTCGCCTGAATATAGGAGGACGGGTTCTCGAGCGAATAGCGGATCCCAGGCTGCGCGGCCAGATTGACCACCACTTCAAAGGAGTTGTTCTTAAAGACCGAGGTCAGCCCCTCGGTGTCTTCCAGGGACATGCGATGGAAGGTGAAATTCGGGAACCGGGTCAGGTGCTCCAGGCGCGCGGACTTGAGCTTGGGATCATAGTAGCTGTTGAGATTATCCAGCCCCACGACTTCGGTGCCACGTTCCAGGAGCTTCTTGCAAAGATGGAAGCCAATGAATCCGGCAGACCCAGTGACCAGGAGTTTGTGGGACATGGAATAAGTGCTCCAAATCAGCGCCGAGTATAGGGACGAAGTCCCCTGATTTCAAGCACATTTCCTTTTGCATCCGCGGGGTTTTTTGCTAACGAGAAGCTTTAAGCTATGCCAAATCGAACTGAAGCTGGTGTTGAATATCTGCAGGACCGCATCACGGGCGTTTCCGTGGTGATCCCGTGCAAGAACGAGGAAAAAGCGGTCGGGATGACGATATCAAACGTCATTCAGGCAATGGAACACACTCAGGTCGAATACGAAGTCATCATCGTCGATGACGGCTCAACGGACGGCACTCAACGCGAGGCGGTCGCCGCAGGAGCGCGTGTTCTCGTCCATAAGAAGAACATGGGCTATGGCAACTCGATCATGGACGGCATGACCATCGCGAAATACCCGGTGATCACGATCATGGATGCTGACGGAACCTACCCGGCCGAAATGCTGCCCGAAATGATTGAAGAGGCCAATTCCCATGACATGGTTATCGGGACGCGCATCTGGACCCGGAAGAACACGACTTTTCGCGGTCGGATGCTGCGCAAAGCGCTTTATTACGTCATATTATATCTCAGCAATGTAAAGGCGCCCGACTTCAACTCCGGCTTGCGGGTCTTCCGCAAGCTCAACACGCTGGATCATCGCGCGGTGTTGTGCCCGACGTTCTCGTTCACGACCTCCCAAACCTTGCTTTATCTGATGACAGGTCGGAGCGTGAAATTCATGCCCATGAAGTACGATGTTCGGATCGGCAAGTCGAAGGTAGCGCCGCTTCGAGACGCGCTGAAGACGTTCTCGTATGTGTTTTTGATGGCCAACCTCTTCCAGGCTTACCGGATGGCCTTGATCTTTATCTTCATCGCGATCATGGCGAACCTCGCGATCGCCGTCATGGCCAAGCTTTTTGACTTCTCGCTTGGCGTTCAGATCGGGATGTACAGCACGATCGTGATCGGAATTCTCTCGAGCCTTATTGCGCTGAATGTCCAGCCGACGACCAAGCTTTACGTCAACCGGATTCGCGGGAGTTCGCGCATCCTGCATAAGCCGCAGCAGACGATATAATCAGGTCTTCTGCCCGGATTTGCCGACCAGCGAGCCGACGTGCCGTCCCAACTTCTGAACGAGGTTGTAGGCCGTGTATTCCAAAAGAACCCGGTCGATCCCGTTTTTGAAACGGAAGCGAGCGATCGGGCCATAGAGGTGATCGAGCATCCGGATTCCGACTTCCGTCAAGCTCGAGCCTTTGGTGATTTTCTGGGCCTTCCGGTCCACGAAGTAAGAGCTGATGAGCATCATGTCGCAGAATTTCTTCATCTCGGGCGTCATCCAGGGGGCAGTGTAATCGCCCTCGACCTCGATGTTGGCCCAGTCCCGCAGGGTCTTCGGTTCCGCATAATTCCAGTCGCGAACCGCGACATTAAAAAGTTCCGTATCCGGAAGCGGGCGGAACTTGTTGGGCTGAAAAATAATGCAGTTGGGGTGGTCCTTCACGAGCTGCAGGATGAGATCGCGGGTCTGCTTGAGTTCTTCCAGGGTCTCCGTCGGGAGTCCCATGATAATATTGTAGCCCGCGATGATCTCGGGATGTCGGGCGAGCTTACGATTGCACTCGATGATGTCTTCGACCGTGCAGTTCTTGCGGATCATCTTGAGAATCCGGTCGCTGCCGCTTTCCGCGCCGATATGCATAATGTTCGTGCCGGCCGAGGCAAGCTTGGAGAGGAACTCGTCGGACATCCTCTTGATCTCGCTGATCCGCGCTCCCCGGAAGCCGAGTTTCACGTTGATATTTCGGCGCTGAATCTCGTCGATGATGCCCTCCACGTGATCCAGCTTCACGAAGGAGTCGTCATCGATGAAATAGATGAAATTGGCCCCGTATTTCTTCACGACGTGCTCGATATGATCGGCAACGTCTTTGACGGTCAGCGGCACCCATTTCTTTCCTTCGATGGAACGGTACTGGGCCGGGGAGCTGCAGAACGAACACTGATAAGGGCAGCCCAGGACACTGTACATCGAGAAGATCAGCCGGTCCTCGCCGATATGCCCGTACACACGATAATCGCTGATCAGATCATACGGAATGTCCTGATAAGGGATGACCTCGAACGCCTCGAGCTTTGGAACCGTGTGAATCGTCCCGTCTTTCCGGTACGAAACGCCCTGCACAGAGGAGGGTTCTTTGCCTTCGACCAGATGGTCCACCAGACATTTGAAAGGATACGAGCCGTAGCCGCTGACGACGTAATCGCAGTTGGCTTCGTACTCCATGATCGAACCTGGCTGGAACGTGGCGTGCGGGCCTCCCCAGACCACTTTCACGGCGGGGTCGGTTTGCTTGACGAAGTGACTGATCTCAGAGGCATAGAGGATCGGCTTGCCGGACATGACGCTGATCCCGACGAGCAGGGTCTCGTCGTCCATGAGCTCCGCGAGCTTTTTCTTCCAGGTGTTGGGGTGAAGGCGGGCATCGAGGATCTTGACCTCATAGCCGGCTTTCACGACATCAGCCGAGGCGTAGAGCAGGCTGATGGGCGCATGCTTGACGAAGGTGCCGGAAAACCCCTGCAGGGGGTACACCATGATGATTTTCTTGCGCATGAGGACCTCTCGGGGATCTTGTAGCATTTACACCCGATTTCCGCCTTTTTTTTTAACTGAAAACATGCAATTTTCTGGGGCATGCGCGCAATTCCCAGGATCAATATTCAGTTCACAAATGGGGAGCTGTTCGGCTTTCTTTTCTCGCTGCTGGGAAGAGCCAGGCCTGAGTCGGCCGCTGAGACCATTCGATTGTTCGAAGAGCGCTTTGCCGCGGTCGTAGGGCACTCCAGAGGCGTGACCTTTTCCAAGGCGAGAGTGGGGTTTTATTTACTGCTCAAGAACATGGGACTCAAGCCCGGCGGCGAAGTGGTCATCACGGCGCTTCATGTCGCTGATTTCGTGAACGTGATCCGGTGCGCGGGTTTCAAACCCGTGGTCGTGGATCTGTCGCCCGATACCTATTCCATAGACTGTGAGGACCTGAAACGGAAGATCGGTCCTCAGACGTCGCTGATCTACCTGACACATTACGCAGGATTTCCGGCGGATATGGATCGGGTGCTCGAAATCGCGCGCGAAGCCGGAAATATTCCCATCATCGAGGACTGCTCGCAGGCCGTGACGACGACCTACAAAGGCCACCCGGTCGGAAGTTTTGGAAGTGCGGCCATTTACAGCCTGAGCCTGATCAAGCCGGTTTGCACATTGTTCGGCGGGATTGTCCTATCGAAAGATCAGGCGCTTTTGTCTGCGCTGCGCAGGGAGCAGGAGAAACTCGCTCCCGCACCATCAGTCCCGCTCGCGGCGGAAGCGGTGAAAAACCTGATTTTAAAAATGGCTTCCAACCGATCTCTTTTCGGGGCGTTCGTACTGCCGCTTCTTCGGATGTTTGCAGCCCACTTTGATTGGCTTTCCAAGTATCAGCGTTCCAACAAGACGGTGACTTTGAGGGAGCGGCTCCCCGAAAGCTACTTCACCCGGTTCACCTGGCAGCAGGCGGCCCTCGGATTGAGCCAGCTCGCTTCGCTCAAGGAGCGTGAAGAGGCTCGGACCCGGAGCGCCTCTTACATTTACGAAAAGCTTTCATCGAACGGTAAATTCAAAAGGCCTCGGACTCTGGCTGGGGCTCGAAACACTTTCTGGCTCTTTCCGCTTTTCGTCGAAAAGCCTCTCCCGGCGAAGATCTCTCTGGCCAGTTCCGGCGTCGACAGTGCGGGGTATCTCCTTAGTGCCCTGCATCAGGAGGAGGCCTTCAAGAATTACGGATTCACCGCGCCCGGCGCAACCCGGATGAAGCAACACACGCTTTTTGTTCCGGTGCATGGCTATCTCAAGCAGCAGGAGCTGGACGCGATCGTGTCCTCAATCCAGAAATTAATGAAATCATGATCAAGAATTCGTCCTTCTCTCTGAAGGGAATGCTCTTCAGCGCCATCGCCACCTTCGCGGACAATTGTCTGTTCACCCGGGTTTTGAACCGGAAGGCCTCGCGCGGGCCGCTTTTCATCACCTGGCTTCCGACCTATGCCTGCAATGCTCGCTGCAGTTTCTGCAGCACGCACGAGCTGGCCAAAGCGAACCGGCATACCCTGACTCAGGAGGAAATCCAGCACATTGCCCACGAGATCGGGAAATCCAACGCCGTTGCCACGGGGTTCACCGGTGGAGAGGTCCTGCTCTGGCCGCATCTTTTTGACGCGATCAAAACCATCAAGTCTTACGGAAAGAACGTTTATATTGTTTCCAACGGGTTTACTCTTGGCAGCAAAGTCGATCAGCTTCTGGAAGCGGGAATCGACACGGTGGTCGTGAGCGTGGATTCCCTGAAGCCCGGTGAGCACGATCAAATGCGCGGACTGAACGGGCTGATGGAAAAGCTCCGATTCGCCATCTCGCTTCTAAAAGAAAAGCGCGGCGACTCGAACAAGCCATTGATCAAGACCACAACTGTCGTCTCGAAGAAGAACATTCGGGACATCGGCAACATCGTCACCGAGCTTCGGAAGATCGTGGATGTGGTCAGCATTCAGCCGATTTCGACCGGGTATGCGAACGGTCCCCACGACATGGACGAGCAGGCGGAATCGGAATTCATGTTCCGGCTTAAGGATGAAGTCGAGGTCCGGGAGCTTTGGGGGCGGTTCCTGAAAAACTATCCCGATTTCAACACGCACTATTTCAGGCTTTTTCCGGATTATTGGTTCAAGCCGCAGTCGCTTCACACGGTTCCGTGCTGGTCGCCCTCGGTTCGCCTTCAGATCTCGCCCAATGGAGAGATCATCCATTGCGCATCAAATCCGAAATACGGACCGGTCGGCAACCTGAAATTCACCACACTCCAGGAAGTCTGGAATAGCCCGGAAATGCGACGCCAGCGTGAGGAGATCCGAAAAGTTGAGAACCACTGCGTCTGCTGGTGTCAGGACGTTTCTTTTAACGCTTTCCTGGATTCGGTGCCGTTCGTAAACCGGCACCCCACATTCTGAAGACCTGGGGGATTATTGCTACGCGAAAAAATGGCAAAGGAATTTGATGATTTCGCTTTGGTTCACCCGCGGGATTATTTTGCTCCGTTGACGGCGCTGCTGCAGGCGGATGTAGATTTGACTGGAAAGGTTGTCCTCGAGTTCGGATGCGGCACCGGAGCTTGGATTCTATCTCTGGAAGAGCTTAGCGCAAAGTCCGTTGCGGGAATCGATATTTCCGCTGAAGCGATCAAGGCCGCACAGCAAGCAGCGAAAAAGAAGGGGCATTCAGCGGTCCGGTTTCTGAATGCCGACATTTCCCGGGAGAATGTCGACCTTCCCCCGCCCGATCTGATCATCAGTCACAGTGTTTTGCAGTATGTCGTAGATTTAGAACAGGTCGTACGGCGTCTTTTTTCGCTATTAGCGGCCGGCGGCCGAATTTTTGTCACTTTAGAGAAGAAGTCCAGAATGGATCCGCTGAATTGGGTCCAATGGTTCAATTTCTTGCTGGTGCCCGTCGCGATCCGCAGACGATTTCATTACATTATCCGCATCCTGCTTCCGGATGCGGCCCGGAAAAATCCCCCCGAGGTGCTCGAGGCGAAATCGCGTTACCTCGGAATTCCGGCAGTTCAATTCTTGACTGCAGGAAGACTCAAAAAAGTCTTCGAGGCAGCAGGATTTCAGGAAGTCTCAGTAAGTTTGGCTCCCGGCCTTGACCCTCATTCTGTTCCTCACTATTTGATTCGGGCATCGAAACCGTAGGTCGGCATGAGGATAGTCCTGCTTGTAAACGACAATCCCTATAACGCCCAGGCATTCAGAAAGCTGTGTCTGAGTCGGCACTCTGAGATTGTCGCCATTGTCTTCTCGACCCGAATCCTCGCAGGAAAAAATTTTAGCTTTCTGCAAGCCTTACGCTGGCTCTTGGATCTATCCGGCCCTCAGCTCTTTCTGTTCCGGGCGATCGAGGTGTATGCCTATAAGTGGCGTCGCCTCTGGAAGCATTTTGGATTTTACCGGAATCGCTTCGACATGATCGAGTTCGCGAAGGCCAATGGGATTCCGATCGTTTACTCAACCAACGTCAATGCTCCGGATTTTCTGGCGCGCTTCAGGGCGTTTGAACCGGATTTGGCAGTTTCTCGGATAAATCAGATCCTAAAGAAGAAGATCATCGAAATCCCCAAGATGGGGATGATCAACAGTCATAGTTCGCTGCTGCCTAAATATAAGGGAATTGACGGGGTATTTTGGGGAATGGTGAACGGCGATCGCGAATTCGGAACAACCTCCCATTTTATTGTCGAGAAGCTGGATAGCGGAGGCGTGATCGCGCAGGAGGCAGTCCATCTGGATTCGCTGACGTCAGGAATTTCGCTCCACGGACTGGAAGACGTTTTAAACGAACTTTCGGCGGAAATGCTCAATTCGGTGGTATCCGTTTTCGCTCGAGGTGAAAAGCCAGCCTCAGTGCCGATGTCCGAAGTGGGAGCGAGCTATTTTTCTTTTGCTACCCGGGAAGGCTATCGGCGTTTCAAAAGTCGGGGCCACAGGCTAATTGGAATACATGAGCTTCTCAAACTCTTTCTCTAAAATTTGCTTAGGATTTGCCGCGCTTTTCGCTTTTGGCGGAGCTGGTACGCCGGCCATGGGTGAAGCGCGTGCGGAGATCTGGCTCAACTCGCCTTCCGGAGCCGAGAAGCGCGTCTGTGTTGAACCGAAAGCTGCGGCGCAGGGTTCGCTTGCGGGTGAACTCTATCTGGCGATTGGAAACATCATCATGCCCGGGCAGCGAAATCCCGTAACGCCGTTTCTGGGCGGATACCGGCTTCCCCAGTTTGATTCGCTCAAGGATGGCCGTGAAAAAGGCGGTGGGCTGTGGATCGACTTCAACAAAGTGGCCCCGCAGGACGCGGAAATCCGGTTTGTGGAGGTCTGGAGCAAAAAAAACGATTGCCGACTTGAATTTTTCGTCGCCCAAGCGGATTCAGCGCTCAAAAGCTTCAGTATTCAAGCAGTAACGCCCACGATCCGTATCGAACAGGGCTTCAATCGGATTGCCTTGCCTTCACCGTTAAAGATCGGACAGGGACAGTTTCTGGGATTTCACGAAGATGGAAATTGCGTTGCCCAGAATCAGGTTTTCTGTGAGGAATCGGCGGCTGGGGCATGGAAACCGAACCTTCCGCAGCCTGCGTCGGGCGATACGATCACCCAAGCGTATCAGGTTCCCGTGAGCATGGCGTTTCGGGGACTGGTTCGCCTCGCCGTTCTCGAGCCGGAAGCCAATTCCGAAGCGCTCTCCTCTCAAAAATGTCTGCAAGTGCCCCCGCGTCCGCTCTCGAAATCCACATTGACGTATCGGCTTTTCGGTTTCGCCGAAAAAGATTTAGCCAAAAGCCTCCGGGCCTGGCTTATGAATGGCGATTCCAGAGTGCACCTGATTCCCGTATCGGATCGGAACATCTGGAATTCGGTGTCGGTTTCCTGGGCTGGGCCCCTGCTCCTGCTGGTCTGGTTCGGCTTCTTGCTGGGCGAACTTCGCTCACCGGAACGTTATTGGGGCGTTGTCCGCGTCCTTTTCGATGCAGCACTTCTTTTTTTCGCGCAGACCGGAAGAGTTCAGGGACTCACCGTGACTTTCGAAGGAGCTCTCCTCATCTTCCTTTGTGGATGGGATCTTGTTTTCTATGTCCCTGGGTCCTTGGTCCTGCGGAATATCAGGTTTGCCGAATCCCTGGACGGCGCGATGCTCTTCGTGCATGCGTTTGGAGTCAGCCTGCTGTTCTGGCTAATTCCCGCTCTTGTAGCCTACTTTGGCCATCGATCTTACTCGTTGGCCATTTTTTTGACGAGCTTGGCGGCATCGAGTTTTTTATTGAGTTCCCTCTCCAGAAAGAAGAAACCCTGGACCCCGTCGCAGTTTTATCCTGAAAACTGGATTTGGCCCCTCCTCTGGATATTGCTGGGCCTCTACACGGCGCTTGTCTCGCGCTTTCAGGGCTCCGATTACGACTTTTTCAATCATTGGGCGGCGATTCATAAATATGCCGCCGGCCTATTGAGCCCGGATCAGGTCATGAATGTCTTCAAGGCGACGGCAGCAGGCACGCAGCGCGTTTACGCCTACAACATCTGGGACTTTGTGCTGGGTCTCCTGATCCGAGTAACCGGACTCTCGAGTGTTACTGTTTATGCCGGGGTGCATCTTTCAATCGTCTTCTTGATTTACTGTCTCTCTCAGTGGTTGTTCTCGTTTCTGCTGAAGGAGCGAAGGCAACTCATTTTAGCCAACTTTTTGCTGCTCCTTCTGTGGCTCGGGAGATCGTTTGGCATTTACGATGTGATCTTCCAAAAACACGAGTTTGCGTTTGTGCACCACCCGGGAGCCATCGTCGAGTTCGTTTTGGGCAGTCTCATCCTGGTTCATATCGCGAAAGGGCTTTTTTCCGTTGAGCGGGGCTCTCTCTATTTGGGCCTGGTCTCGATGTTCCTGCTGCCATTTTTTCATTTTCAATTCTTCGCACTTGTTCCCATCTATCTCTGCTGCCTTTTGCTTTCTGCCGTACTCGTCAGTTGGCGGATGGGTCTGCCACTCTGGGACAAGAAGCGAAGCCTCACGTTCGGAGCAATGGTGGCCCTTCTCGCGCTCGGGGCCGTGATGGCTCGGGTGCTCCCGCCTCTAAAAACGGACGAGGCGACGCGCAGGGCTACCCAATATTTCTACATCATTCGATACGCCGAGATCCCTCTGTTCATACGGCAGTTTTACGTCTGGTGGGACGGTTTAGTCTTTTTTGCGGGAAACCTGTGGCATTGGGTAACCTTGATCGCCGCACTTTTCGTTTACAGGCGGCGCCGCGCTGAGCTTCCGGTTTTTATCTGGGTTCTCGTTTCCTTTGTTTGGTGTTTCTTCTTCTTTGGGGAATTCAACGCAGTAGCCGAGCATGTTCTTACGCCCATTCTTTCGAAATGGCCATTGATGCGTTTACATATTTATGTCGAGCCCATCGCCTATGTTGCGCTGATTGCCTTCGTAATTCTTGCCTTGGATACCCTGAATCCGCGCGTATATCCGAAAGTCCTGGGTATCTTTCTCACGGCTTTGGTCGCGCTTGGGATTTCAAAAAAAGACTTTTTAACCGAATCCCTTCGGACAATGACCTTCCGAAGGGGGACTTTGATTGATATCTCTACCTATGCTTATAGTGCTGATGTCGACGTTCTGGATCGATACGCGACAAACGGAATTTCCTGTTTTTGGGCGCCGGACCCGCATGGCTATATCCTCAGCGCTTTTTCGAGCTCCTTTGCGTACACCCACCAGCACCTTTATCCGCGTGATTTCGGCCGGGAGGCTTTGGTCAGCGAATGTTTGAAAAAATCCGGCGAAGTGAAGCAGGAATGTCCGATCGAAAATCACTGCGTTCGCCTGAAACCCTGTACGCAGTGCGTTTCGAATTCCTTCTTTGAGTTCAGATTTCCGTTTTCACGATAGGAGCCGAAACTTTATTGCGACTCACGACACGAATAGCTGGTATCCGAGCCATGGGAACGACGCTTTGAATGCGGCGTAGGTGAGCAAGGCGACCAGCTTCTGCTTTGGCCTGTACTTTTGTGAGGACAAAAATGCCTTGCACAGCACGTCCGGATTCAGGTTGATGGCGTGTTTGTAAAGGTTGAAAAAGGGAAAACCCCATCGTTGCGCGGTGATTACCTTGAGCCCGGACTCTTGCAAGGCGTCGGTGATTTCACGCGCGGAGAAGTGCTTGGTATGCCCGACCCTGCGATCGATTTCAAAAAGCGGCCCGCATGGTACCGTGATGAACAGCCACTTGCCCGTCATCTCCGCCAGTCGCTTGATCGCAGCCCGGTAATCCTGACAGTGTTCGACGACCTCCATGCAGGTAACCGCATCGAAGCGCCTGGGAAGGTGCTCTTGATCCAAATCGAGAGTGAAAAAGTCTACACCAGGAAGACGCCGCTTGTTTTCTTCAATTACAGAGTGCGAAATATCAGCGCCCGCGAGCTCAAAGCTGGGTATCTTCGCATGCACTTGCAACAGGAATTCGCTGTTTCCGCAGCCGATATCCAGTAGAGAATTCACCTTAGCTTCTGAGACCCAGGAAAGGATCTTCTCGCGTCGAATCCTCGGGCCGGGAGAATAGCGGATCATGTCGCCCCAGTCATTCCATGCGACGTGGTAAAACGCTTGTAGCGCGTTACTAGCTAAATGCACCGTTGCTCGAGAGCTTGTCATGAAACGGCAAGCCGGCTATCGGAATGCCGTTGCGGAGATTCTCCGCAATTATCCAAATGTGCAAGTATACTACCCTCTTCCGGTCTTTTGTAGCAGCACGGATGCCGAACTATTTCCGGGTCGCGGATGCTCTATCGAGATGACGATCACATGAGCAAACAGTCGGGAATTCTGCTGGCCAACGAGCTGATTTCAGCTTGGGCCACCTGACTTGGCGCATCATTTTTTTAGAATCCTATGCCCGCCAGTTGTGCTTTTACCAAAAAACAAGCATAGTCCGGGGTTATGAAAAAAACGCTCATCACTGGAATTACGGGCCAGGACGGCTCGTATTTGGCCGAGCTGTTGCTCGAAAAGGGATACCAGGTCCATGGGATCGTCCGTCGCTCCTCGAGCTTTAACACCAAGCGAGTCGATCACATCTTCGATCGCCTTCACATGCACTATGGCGACCTGATCGATTCCAGCAGCCTGAACCGCATTCTGGAATCGGTCGGCCCGGATGAAATCTACAATCTCGGCGCCCAATCCCACGTCCACATTTCTTTTCAGATCCCCGAATACACGGGCGAGACGACGGCCATCGGAACTTTGCGCCTGCTCGACGCGATCAAGGACGTCGGACTGAAAACCCGCTTTTATCAGGCTTCCTCTTCCGAGCTCTTCGGCAAAGTGGCCGAGGTTCCCCAGAAGGAAACCACTCCATTTTATCCCCGCTCACCCTATGGCGTGGCCAAGCTTTATGCCTACTGGATCACGGTGAATTACCGCGAGGCTTACAATCTGTACGCCTGTAACGGCATTCTCTTCAATCACGAGTCTCCTCGCCGCGGTGAAACGTTCATTTCCAAGAAGGTCACCCGCGCCGCTGCCCGGATCAAATTAGGGAAGCAGGAGAAGCTTTTGATCGGTAACCTCAATGCCAAGCGCGACTGGGGTTACGCCAAGGAGTATGTTTACGCGATGTGGCTCATGCTCCAGCAGGATCGTCCGGATGACTATGTCATCGGAACCAACGAGACCCACACGGTACGTGAGCTCTGCGAACATGCCTTCCACCACGTCGGCATTGAGCTTCGCTGGGAGGGCGAGGGCACGGATGAAAAGGGAATCGACCGCAAGACCGGAAAGGTCCTGGTCGCGGTGGATCCCAAGTACTTCCGTCCGGCGGAAGTCGACCTTCTGATCGGCGACGGCAGCAAAGCTTTCCGGCAGCTGAAATGGAAGCCGCAGACCACGTTTGCGGAACTTGTGAAACTCATGGTCGCGTACGACCTGGAAAACGAAGCTCGAGGTCTCTGATGTACCAGTCCATCACCCAATGCAGAATTTGCGGTAACAGGAATTTAAAAACCGTTCTGGACCTCGGTAACCAGGCGCTGACCGGGATTTTTCCGGAGACCAAGACACGCAACGTCGGGCTGATGCCGCTTGAGCTCGTGAAATGCATGGAGCAACCCGGGAAAGACCATTGCGGTCTTCTTCAACTGAAGCACACCGGCAATCTGAGCGAATTCTACGGCAAGGATTACGGCTACCGAAGCGGCCTCAACAAATCGATGGTCCTTCATCTTCAGGGCAAGGTGAAAAAGATCCTTGATCAGGTCAAGCTGGGACGCGGCGACCTAGTGATCGACATCGGGAGCAACGACAGCACGACTCTTCAGGCCTATCCGAAAGATGGTCCGACTCTGGTCGGAATTGATCCGACCGGCGTGAAGTTCAGCAAGTTTTATCCGCCGCACATCCGGCTCATTCCGGATTTCTTCTCGGCCGAAAACGTGACCAAGCACTTCGGAAGCCAGAGGGCCAAAATCATCACTTCGTTCTCGATGTTCTACGATCTTGAAGATCCTCTGGCCTTCATGCGCCAGATCTCCGAAGTCCTCGCGAACGATGGGATCTGGGTTTTCGAGCAAAGCTACATGCCCACTATGCTCGAGCGCAATTCCTACGACACGATCTGCCACGAGCATCTGGAGTACTACGCTCTTCACCAGATTCGCTGGATGACCGAACGCCTCGGTTTAATGATTCTCGATGTCGAGTTCAATGACATCAATGGCGGAAGTTTCTCGATTTCAGTCGCCAAAAAGGGCGCGCCCTTCAAGATCAACGAAAAGCAGGTGAATGAGATCCTGGCCCGCGAAAAGGAACTCGGTCTGCATACGCTTCGCCCGTACGAGGAATTCAAGGCGCGCGTTTACCATCATCGCGAGGAGCTCCTGGAATTCATCCGCAAGGCCAACGCCTCAGGCAAGAAGGTTTTCGGTTACGGGGCCTCGACCAAAGGCAACGTACTTCTGCAGTTCTGTGACATTCGCGAAAACGACGTACCCTGCATCGCTGAAGTGAATCCGGATAAGTTCGGATGCTTCACGCCGGGGACCCTGATCCCGATCGTCTCGGAAGCGGAAGCCAAGAAGATGAAACCCGAATATTTTCTGGTTCTGCCCTGGCACTTCCGGGAAAACATCCTTGGCCGCGAGCAGGATTATTTGAACTCGGGCGGAAAGTTCCTCTTTCCGCTTCCGAAGATTGACGTCGTTTAAGAGAGGGGTCTCCTTTGAAAACCGCGCTCGTCACTGGATGCAAAGGTCAGGATGGGGCGCTGCTTTCGGAATTGCTTCGCTCACGAGGCTATGCCGTCACGGGACTGGACGCCGGTCTTGGCCCAGACATCACCCGCGCCGAGCAGACGCTTGCGGTCATTGAGCAGGTTCGGCCCGATGAGATCTATCATCTGGCCGCAGTCCACCAGTCTTCCGAAGAAGAGGCCCGAGAGAATGTCTCGCTTTTCAGGCAATCGTACGAGGTGAATTTCTTTGCCTTCCTGAACCTGCTTGAGGCGGCCCGGTTAAAAGCACCCAAGGCGCGGCTGTTTTACGCCGCTTCTTCTCATGTTTTTGGAAACCCGCCGACGGAAGTGCAGAATGAGAGCACTCCCCTCGCCCCGGATTCGCCCTATGCGTTTTCCAAGGTGGACGGAATGGCCGCCTGCCGGCTTTATCGGGAGAGACACGGTGTCTTCGCGGCTTGCGGAATTCTCTATACGCACGAGTCGCCGCTCAGGAGCGAGCGCTTTCTTTCGAAAAAGATCATCGCTGCGGCCCACCGGTATGCCGCCGGAAAATCTCAGCCTGGCGAAAAGCTCACCGTGGGTGATCTTTCTGCGGTGATCGATTGGGGCTACGCTCCGGATTATGTCGAAGCGATGACGCGGATTCTGGCGCTTCCGTCTCCGGATGACTTTGTAATCGCGACAGGCGAACGGCACACCGTTCGCGAGTTTGTGGAAGAGGTTTTCCGTCTGGCCGGGCTTGATTGGACTCAGTATGTCGTTGAGAACCGGAGTATCCTGAAACGCGCCTCCCCGGTCAGGATCGGGAATGCCTCAAAGCTGAAGGCGGCTACCGGATGGAAACCCAGTTTGGGTTTTGGGGAGATGATTCGAGTTTTGTTCAAGGGATCGCGGTAACTTCGTACCACTGGGCTGTCGCGCTCAACCCTTGCTCGAGCGAATAAGGCGGCCTCCATCCCAGGGTCTCGCGGATTCGTGCGCTATTCACCTCAAGTGAGCCCAGAAGTTTGTCCAGGGCCCGAAGACCGGGAAGTTTTCCCGCGGCCAGGATCGGAGCAGCCGGAAAGGGCAGAAGCCGGCTGGGGACTTCCATCAGACGGGCCAGGCGTCTCATCAGCTCTGCGGTCGAGAGGTCCTCGCCATCGCTCACCAGAAAAAGCTGGTTTGCGGCTGCCGGACTGAGTGCGCAGCTTGAAATCGCGTCCACCAGGTTCTCGACATAGATCAAGCTTCGCCGGTTGGAGACGCTGGCAAACGGGAGTGGCAGCCCGAGCTTCACCAGCTTCAAAAGTCTCAAAAAATTTCCCGGGCAGCGCGGACCATAGACCAAAGGGGGGCGGAGAAACGTAAACTCAAGTCCGGTGGACGAGCTGATCTGGCGAATCGCGACTTCCGCCTCACGCTTGGAAATGGCGTACGGGCTCTCCGGTCGTGGCGGATCTTTTTCCGAAAACGCCGCGCCGGGAGCACTCGATTCCCCGTTCACCCCAATCGAGCTCATCAGGACAAATCGCCGCACTCCAGCCTTCGCGGCAAGCTCGGCCAGGCGCCGGGTGCCCTCCACATTCACCGCGCGAAACGCGATTAGCGGATCCGTTTCGGTTTCCTTCAGGACATGGGCGCGAGCCGCCAAATGGATCACGGCGTCCGCACCTTCTGCCCCGCGCTTCAAGACCTCGCAATCCTCGAGTGAACCCTCGAGTATCTCGAGCCCGGTGACCGGATATCCTGGAAAAGAGGGCTGAACCAGTCCGCGCACGCGGTGCCCCTGGGACAAGAGCCGGTTGCAAAGGGCGCTTCCGACGAATCCGTTTGAACCAGTGACGAAGAAAGTACTCACGAGCGCGAGATCTGCTGCATGAGCCGCTGCTTGTTGGTTTTGAAATAATCCACGCCCAGAACAACAAAGAACGAAATAAATCCCGACAAAACAAACGAGAAGAAAAGCTTCTTGAGAAGTTCTCCGGCTGAAAGCCCCAATGTGTATGCCCCGCCTGAGAGTGTTCCATTAAAATCCGTAGCTTTCAGCTGCTCCGGAGTGATCCCTGAGAACTTCACCGGATACTTAGCCGCAGCATAAACGAAGGTGTCGTCCTTATCGATGACCAGATCGGGCTGGAATCTCGTCCAGTTGGCGATCTTCTCGACAAGGATGGCGCGAACGATCATAAATTCGTTGAAGTCACTCAGTTCCTGGAGAAGTTGCTGCCCGGCAGTCGAAGGTGAGGCGCCCAGGACCGGCCTCAACGTCCCCATCACCTGGGCAACGCTGTAGCGAGTCACGGCTTCCAGCAGGGCCGGAACTGGCGGATTATTTTTTGCGATAATCAGCGAGACCCGGGCACGGAGCTCCGCCTCTTTTTCCTGCAAGCTGGCCAGGGAATGAATGCGGATTTTTTTTAGCGGCAGCAGGAGTTCTTCAAGACCGCGGAACCCGGATTGAAGCTCTGAGCCGGATGCGCAGCTGACATCAATCAGCAGCGCGGAAGGAGACGTCCGAACCTGAAGCTGGTCAGGGCGGATGGCCGGGCCGAAGTCACTCAGGACATTGGACAGGACGGCTTCATAGGCCTTCTCAAGCTGACCCACCGCCCTGATGCGGTCTTTCAGGAAAGCACCGAATGGATCGTGAGCGTTTTCAACGAGGAAGTAGTTGTGAGAACAGCTCCGGAGTCCACCTGGAGTTTTGGCTTCCCGGAAGATCAGTGCTCCGGCCAGGACACTTCCCAGGACGACGGTGACGAGCACCAGAAGCTTCCAACGACGAACGATCAGTGCGAGAAAATCGATCAGATCGATATCATCGCCCGAATTTTTCTCTGGTTCATGGTTTGACATTTAAAGAGAAGCTAACAATAAACCCGACTTAACTCAAGACATATGCCTGTCTTTTTCTCAAGCATATCGCAAACTTCAGCCCGATGAGATACACAGCGGAGCCCCCGAAAAATGCGATCACGCTCATCAGGGGAGCCAAAGCCTGAACCGCAAGCAGGCCGGCAAGCGCCGTTGCGCAGGCATTCACCGCGTTGATGATCCAGGGTGAGACGCCGGCATCAAAAGCCTGCTGGTAAAGGTGCTCACGGTGCCCATCAAAGATGTTCTTCCGGTCGAATAGCCGGCGGATGAGCGTCACGCCTGCGTCAAACATGAAGGTGGCATTCAAGGCCAGCGAGAACAGGACTGCCGAGAGAATTCCGGCACTCCCGCTGGAGGAGGCGACACCGTGCGCGGCGATCAGGAATCCCAGTGGCAGCGAGCCTGCATCCCCCATGAACAAGGTTGCCTTCGGGCGATTCCAGACCAGATATCCCGCAATCACTCCCATAAAAACGATCAGGTACGGAGCCGGAAAGATCCATTGAAGGAATCCAAGGACCAGCAGGGCCTGAGCTCCTGCGAAGCCATCAATTCCGTCCATGAAATTATAGAAATTCAGCGAACCCGCGACCCAGATCGCCAGCAGAACCAGGGCGACAAAGGGAATCTCAAGGCCAGAGGCATACAGCGCGCCAAAAACGATCAGCAGCTGGACGGGGAGCTTCTGGCTTCCTTTGAGATTGAGGCGATCGTCCGTCGCGCCGAGCAGGGCCAAGAGCAAAATCGAAATCAACATCACGGATGGCGCGCCGAAGGGCGCGGACAGGATCAGGGCCGGAACGATCATCCCGATTCCGCCCACCCTGGGAATCGCTTTCTTGTGGCTGCTCCGATGATTTGGAATATCGAGCAGCCCAAAACGATGCGAGTGATTGCGCAGAAACAGGCAGAAGAGGACGGAGGCCGCGAAGGCCAGAATGCCCGCGCTAATTGACGGCATATTCCTCAAAGGCCAATTCAGAATTATCGTAAATTCGCACGATCCCGCGCAGAGACTGCATGGCCTCATCATTTTTCACGTTCCTCGTCTGCTGAAGCAGCTGCTGCAGCGAACGGCGGAGATTTTCAAAATTCACCTTTTCCGGACGAGCCACCAGGATGTCGTTGTAGCGCGTCGGGGATTCGACCTCGTTGAGCAACAACTCCTCAAAAAGCTTCTCTCCGGGGCGCAGTCCCGTGTACACGATCGGAATGTCGGTATCCGGGCGCTTTCCGCAGAGGTAAATCAGCTCCTTGGCCATATCGACGATCCGGATCGGATTGCCCATATCCAGGACAAAGACATCGCCGGCCCGACCCATGCTTCCAGCCTGAATGACGAGCGATACCGCTTCGGGAATCAGCATGAAATAACGGGTGATCTCGGGATGCGTTACCGTCACCGGCAAATTGCGGTTGATCTGATCCAGCATCTTGGGGATCACGCTGCCTGAGCTGCCCAGCACATTTCCGAAACGGACAGCGACAAAATCGGTCGTACTCCGTTTTCTGGAGTTCGGCGAGGAATCGATGTTCTGGATGATCAACTCGCAGACTTTTTTGGTCGCACCCATGATGTTTGTCGGGCGGACCGCCTTGTCCGAGGAGATCAGAATGAACTTCTGAACATCGAACTCCACGGCCAGTTCGGCCAGAGTCAGGGTGCTTCCGATATTATTATAAATGCCTGCGCAAGGGTTGAACTCCACCATCGGCACGTGCTTGTAAGCGGCAGCGTGGAACACCAGATTCGGCCGATAATGCGAGAAGATTTTGGAAACCCGCTCCCGATCCGTGCAGTCGAGCAGGATGGGAACCGCGTTGGCCTGCGGGTAACTCTCCTTGATCCGCTCATGGACGGCGTACAGGTTAAATTCCGAGTTGTCGACCAGAAGGATCTGCTCGGGGTCGTTGGCCGCAATCTGAAGAACGAGTTCGCTGCCAATGGAGCCGCCGGCGCCGGTCACCATGACTTTCTTTCCGAAGATAAACTTGCGGATGACGTCGTAATCGAGCGATTTCGGGGAGCGTTTGAGAAGGTCCTCGATCTTAAGGTCATGAAGCTGCGTCAGCGCGCGCTTTCCGGAGAGAATCTCGTGGAGCGGAGGGACGATCTTCGGGATGATCCGCGTCTGCTTCACCTTCTCGATGATCGCGCGAAGGTCCTGCCCGGAAACACTGGGCATCGCGATGATAATGTCATCGATCTGGTACTGCTCGGCAATATCGACGATCGTGTCGCCTGAGCCCAAAACCTTGAGTTCCTGGACGTGGTGACCGATTTTGGAGATTTCGTCGTCGATGAAGCCTATGACCCGGGTGTTGGGTTGCGAGATCGCGAGCTCGCGTGCAAGGTGAGTGCCGCAGTTTCCGGCGCCGTAGATCAGGACGCGGCGCAGGTTCTTGGGCTTGTTGAAAGAAAAAAGTCTCTGCCGCTGTTCGATATACAGCCGAAAACCAAATCGGCATCCCAGCACAGTGAAGATCAGCAGCATCCAGTCGATGATGAAGATCGAACGCGGGATGAATCCGAAGTTCAGGGCCGTGGCCACCGCCCAGGAAATGAATGTCGCGGCCGTGATGGTCTTCACGTAATTAATCGCGGCGCCCAGGTTCATGTAGCGGATGATGCTTTTATAGAGACCGAAGATGAAAAAGGAGCAGAGCTGGGTGACAACGACGAAGGGCCAAAGGTGAAAGAAAATTGGAAAATAGTCGTCCAGGGAGATGCTCCCCAAGCGCAGGTAAAAAGCCATGTAAAAGCTGAGCGCGCAAAGAAAGCTGTCGAGCAGCAGCAGAATTGCCAACTTCTTGATTTTATAATTGAAAATCATACGTTATTTCAAGTCCGGCACAGCTTTTGGGCTAGTCTTCTTCCTAACACGAAGTGGGCTGCGTTCCAACGGAACTTTCGGGCTCAAAAAAGGAGCAGGCGTCCATTCGGGCCATCTTCTTCGATGCCGGTTCTGTGGCGTTCCGTTTGAAACTGACGTAAGAAGGGGGCAATGCAAGCAGAAGTCGAATTGGGCGTCATCATCGTCAGCTACAACGTCGAACCCTACCTGAGACGCTGCCTGGAGTCGCTCATTAGGCGCTTGGGGCAAACCTGGTCCGCTTCTTACAAGATCGTGGTTGTGGACAACAGCTCGCGCGATCAGTCGGTCGCAGCGGCCCGGGAATTACTGGGCGAGCACGGGGTTGTTCTTTCAACGGGACAGAACCTCGGCTATGGTCGCGCCATCAACCTCGGGGCCAGAAGCATCGCGGCCCAAAGATATCTGATCGTGAACCCCGATACTGAGGTCACCAATGACATCATCCAGGTCCTCAACACCCACGCGCTGGAAAATCCCGGCGTAGGGGTGGTCGGGTGCAAGATGCTGGATTCCGACGGATCGGTTCAGGGAAACCTCGACAGCCTTCCGGGCCTCTTTTACGCGATCAGTCACCTAACTCATGCCAAGAGCCTGCTTCGGATCCCTCTGTTTCGGGCGATGTTGACCCGAATGACTTTTATTCCTCCGGTCCGCGAATACCTGAATGCCGCACCTCAGGCGGAAAAGGTTCGGGAAGTGCAATCCGTGCCCGGATCATTTTTCCTCATTGACGGTGATCTCTTCCGGAAGCTGGGCGGCTTTGATGAACGGATCTTCCTGTATTACGAAGACAGTGACCTGTTTTTCAGAATGCTGCATCAGACCAGCTCGCGTATTCATCTGCTCCCGGTGAGAGGTGTGGTCCACCATCACGGCAAATCTTTCTCAGCGGTTTTCACTGACATGTCCCCTTACAAACAGTGGAGCCTGATCTACTACTTCAGAAAGAATCACTCGTTTGCCGTCTATGGAATCGTCAGGTCGGTCCTGTTCATCACGACTCTGATCAAGGCGGTTTCGGCGTTGGGAGCTTCCGGTGGCCCGCGCAAGCAATACCTGAAGGATTGTCTGCAGGTGATGAAAATCTCGCTTTTGGGCCCGGGGTCCTTTGACCCGTTCAATCACTTGAAGGCAACCTGAGCTTCACCTTCCAGCTGAGCGAGCCGCCGGCTCGCTGAAAGGGTGACTGCGATCAAAAACATCATCGGGAAATACATCACATAGGGGAAAATCATCAGTTCGATGACCAGAACCCCGCAAACTCCGATCAGCGCCAGACGGGTTTGTCGATGCTCCCGGTAGCGCCTGAAGACCGAGCGGAACACGTCGCGCGTCAATCCGCGCAGCAAGGTGATCACCATGAGCCCGCCCAGCGGGATCCCAAGGAGCATCAGAAGCTGCAGAAAGTAATTTGAGGTGACAAACACGGGGGTATCTCCGTTCATAACGGCACCCGCGCCCATCCCCAGGGGATGTTCCGCGACGAAATGAAAGGCGTTCGGATATTGTGCCAGCCGCCCGGTGACGGCATTGCTAATGTTTGGATCCTCTTTTTCGAAAATAGAGGAAAACCGGCGCTGAATCTGGTCGGCGACGTTGGAGCGGCTCAGGGCGAAAGCTGAAACCGAGGCGATCACCGCCAGGAGAAGCGCGATTTCAAAGGCATTGCGATAAAAAACCGAGCGCAGATACCAAAGCAGGAGCAGCGCGACCACCGCCACCGCCATATAAACCGAACGGTAGTACGACAGCATGGTCACGATCATGCACAGAGCGGCAACCACCGCCGGAGTGAACTTGTTTCGGAGCTTCAGCTGATGAACGGAAAAGACCAGGCCCAAGACCGTTCCGATCGGGGCCAGGAAATCCATCAGACGATTGACCGTTACGCCGTCGACGTAGGCCTGCAAGGCGCCGAAAGTGCGGTGAAAGTGAAAAGTGAGCGCATAGTAGATCCCGATATCAAACGCCGCCATCACACCAAAAACCAGCATCAGCCGGTAAAGGAAACGGGAAATCTCGCGCGCACTCGCGTGAGAAAAAAACAGACGACTGACAAAGGTCACAACAGCCAGTTCGAGCAATGGAAAGAGATCCAGGACCGTATAGGCGGTGAAATGATTCGTCAGAACTCCGACTCCGAACGCATACACAAGGGCGACCCAGAAGAGAATCTCCGGGCCGGGAATCTTCAGCGCGGAGGGTGTCAGGACGAGCGATGAAGTCGCTTCGCGTCTTTTGATGGAAACGACCAGCGCGCGACACAGTAAAAAAGTCAGAGCCAGGAGGCCCAGAGCGCCCCGAAGGCGCGAACCCCCGAGCGCTCCATGACCCATCAGGTACCATTCGACAAAGGGATTATAAGAAATCAGGAGCGCCACCAGAAGTGAGCTCACGAGGAACCTCCCGCGGCTACGGCCAACTGCCAAAGCCGATCCAGCGCACGGCGATCGCTGTTTCCGATCTCTCGCTCGAGATAGCCGCGAATAGCTGGTGAGCTGGCGAGAATCCGCTGCAGATCCTGTTCAAAGGTCTCTTTTCGGAGCTCACAGGCGATACCATGCTCGGTCGCCCGTTTGAAATACGGAACATGGGCCACGGGAAGCAGGAACACGGAAGGAATCCCGTAACAGAGGCAGTCCAACGCGAGGTTGGAGAAAAAGGTCACGTGCACGCTGACGGAGCGCAGAAAGTCCGGGGAGAGTGCGGGAATGACTTCCACCGTGAGTCCAGCCTTCCGGAGCAGCGCGATTCCTTGCTCGGCTTCGTCCTGGGATTCGTCAGGGTGGGATTTCCAGAAGACTTTCTCCCCCGCGTGAGAACTGGATGCCAAGGCCTCGGCAAAGAGCTGCAGACACGACAACTTGGTCCGGAGATCGAGTGGATTGTAGCCGTGCGCGGCCTTTCTTGCGGGCTGTGAGCCCAACAGAAAGGTCAGGGGCCGGGGTGGCGTGCCGTCACTTTCGCCGGTTCGCGGCTGCAATTCGGCGGCGCGTGGTCGCGTGCTCCCGATCGGGACAATTTTCTCCGCCGGAAGATCAAAGCAGGAGAGTATGTCCTGTTTTTGCGATTCGCTGAAGACGAGCTTGGATCCGGTGCAGAGGTATTTCTCCTCCCAGCAATCCGCGCTGAAGGCCGCGTACGTCATGTGAAAGGTGGGAACACCGCGCTGGGCGGCCACCAGGAACAGCGCTCGCGCCCGTAGATCGGAGTTGTCCGCGCCGATCACCGATGCCGGCTTTGCCTGGGACGAGAGAAGAGCCTGGGCGCAGGCCGTGTAAAACATTGCCATGGGGGCATCCCGCGTGAATCGGGCGAGCATTCCTCCCTCATCGCTCCTTGCTGGAATAGCTTTTTTCAGGCGCTGCAGCGTCCGGGAGAGCCGGGCCACGGCGAAAAGCAGACGGAGAATTTCCACGCTCGAAACGCACTTTTCGATCCGGATGATTCCGCAATCCTCCGCCTCAAAGGCGAGGTCGGGCTGCGTTTTTGAGAAGGCGGAAGTGACCAGAATCGGCGAGACCTTCTGCGCGGAATCGGGCCTCAGTGCCGGACGAAAAATCGCGGATTGTCGCGCCTCAAAACCAAGACAGAGGACTTTCCGCTCCTTTAGGGTCAGTCCGAGCTTTTGTTTCGGCAACGAAACTCCGCGAAGGAGACGCTGAACGAGAACATTTAGCCGGTTCTGCTTGGAAGCAACCGAGACCTCGGCCGGAGCCGCTGTTTCCGGAATTTCCAGCAAATCAGGAAAGATAATCTGCGGCGCGTACGATCCGACCAGGACATCCCAAAGCGAAATGCCCTGATACGAGAAGACGGACACGAACTCCGGATGGCTCAACAATGACCGCACGGCCCCGCACATGCGGCCGTTGGATTCCTTCACCCGGTGTTGATACTGGGCAATGGGATCAATCAATCATCCACTCCGGTCTTGTTCACCGTGTGGCGCAACTTCCACTCGCCGTTCACATTGGCCCAGAGGTGCGGGGAACGATGCCTGTCACAAAGTTCCATGAAGCGCTCAGGCGTGATCCCGAGGTAATCCATGATTTCCTTGAAGTAACGATCCGGGAACTCGCCATCAAAGCGCTTCACCAGCGCCATACCTTCTTCACGGGTGATGTGTTTGTTGCGGATCTCCTGGGAAGAATCATACGTCGCCCGGCCGATGCCGAACTTGATGTAGGTCGTGTAGTAGTGAAGATCGTCGATCTTGTCGTCAATCGAGTTGTACTTGGAATAGGTTCCCTGGGTGCGGAACGGGCGGGCCTTGAATCCCGTGTTTTCGACGGCGTAATAATAGACTTCCTGCGGAACCCATTTGACGTAATAGCCTAGGTAATGAACTTCCACGCCTACGCGGGCGATGTCCTCGGGTGAGGCCGGAAGAAAGCCGGAGAGTTCCTTGCGATCCACGCCGTACTTTTCGCGAAGCTCCTTCACGGAGACGCCGCCAAAGTGCAGCTCATCGAGATTCTGGTAAGTGTGGTACGCCTGATTCCTGAGCGAAGTCGTGTTTTCGGCAATCGGGTTTCCGTACTCGGCCTCGTTCTCGCCGTAGAACACGAGCGGAATGTTATAGAGGACCGCAGCGCGCGCGCCGATGCTCTTTTGGCCCAGGATGAAGGTCTGGAAGGGATGGAGCAGGTTTTCGATCGAACACTTGGTGAGGAGCTTCATCGTCTTGCCGTTGCGATAGAAGCTGATGTTATCGAAGCCCGAGTCCAGCCAATTGCGAAAGTTCTGATATCCGTAGTCCGTGTAAAGGATCGGCGGCCAGGTCACCGTCAGGGGGTTCATCCCGTACTTGTATTTGAGGAGATGGGCCGCAAAGGCGCTGTCCTTGCCGCCGCTTCCGGGACAGATGCAATCATAGCTGCCGTCGTTCTTGCGGTACTTATCACACAGTTTGATGAGCTCCTGCTCACGCGCTTTCCAATCGATCTTCTGTTTGACCTCGGCCTGGCGGCAGGCATCGCAAACGCCCTCCTCGTCCATTCGGAGAGTGACTTTCTTGGAATCCGCTTTGTGGGCGAATTCAACAGTTGAGGCCGGCCGCTGGTTGGACATCACGCAACGGGTGCACCACTTCACCTCGGCGGGAAGATTGTAGTAGGTTCCGTATCTCGGTTTGGTCATAAGGAGTCACTCCATTCTTTCAACATCCGCAATCCCACAGGACCGCTCTTTTCAGGGTGAAACTGGCAGCCAAAAACATTTCCTCGCGCCGCACTCGAGCAAAAGGGCATTCCGGCGTAATCCGTTTCGGTCACGACGTCCGCCGGATCGCAGGCGTCGGTATAAAATGAGTGCACGAAGTACATGAACTGGCCGTCATACTGATCGGACAGTTTGAATCCGCGTTTCGCGGTTCCGGAATCTTTCACGCGGATTCGATTCCAACCCACATGCGGGACTTTCACCTTCTGGCGTGCGATCTTGTTTGGAAAGCGACGAACCCGACCGGGAATGATTCCCAAACCTGGGTGGATTCCAAATTCCTCGCTCTCGGAGAGCAAAAGCTGCAAGCCGAGGCAGATTCCAAGCAACGGGCGCCCCGACTGGACCGACTTTTGGATCGGCTCCAGAATTCCGAGCCGTTTCATGTTGTTCATGGCGTCGCCAAACGCGCCCACACCGGGAATGATCAGGGCATCGGACGAAGCGATCGCTTCGGGAGAAGAGGAAATCTCGGCCGGGGCTCCGATCTTCTGCATGGCATTATTGATGCTGAAGAGGTTTCCGAGCTGATAATCGACGATGATAATTCGTTTGCTCATCATTAATATGCCCTTCTTACACCCTTACACCCTGCACTCGATTCCTTTGCCCACCAGGTGGTGTTTGATGTCGCTCAGCTTGCTGGGGACGATCTTCTTGTAGGCGCGACCGCTCGTCAGGAACTCGGTGTTCCCCTCAGTCAGAAACTCCGACTTGTCGATGTCGCTGGTGATAATTCCGTAGTGGAGAATGGAAGCAACACAGACCGCATCGGCTGAGGCGATGCTGACGACGTCGGAGACGTCATTCGGAGAACCCGCGCCTCCATGAGCGATCACCGGGATCTTGACTGCCGCTGAAACTTCCCGGGTGAGCTGGACATCGTAGCCTTCGCCGGTACCTTCGCGATCGACACTGGTGATGACGATTTCTCCGGCACCCAGTTCTTCGACGCGTTTGGCCCATTGAATGACCTCCAGGCCGGTGTGCTCGCGGCCGTTGTCGGTGAAGGCCAAGTAGCGTCCGTCCGGCTGGCGAATCGCTTCGATCGCCACCAAGATCGTGGAGGCGCCAAACGCATTGGCCGCTTCGGTGATGAATTCCGAGCGTTTGATCGCAGCCGTATTGATGGCGACTTTGTCGGCACCCGCTCTGAGCGCCGCACGAATATCTTCCAGAGTACGTAAGCCGCCCCCAACGGTCATTGGGATGTGAACTTCTTTGGCGATCCGGGAAATAATGTCGTGAAGACTGTTGCGCTCGTATAGGCTGGCGACAACATCCATGCAGAAGAGCTCATCGGCGCCGTTTTCGTAATAGTACTTGGCGAAAACCTCGGGCTTCCCCAGAACGCGCAGGCCTTCCAGGCGAATGCCCTTCACCAGGTTGGGTCCTTTGATGTCCAAACGCGGGATCACCCGGACTGTTTTCATGCCTTCTCCTTGAAGTTTCTCTCAAGAATGAACTCGGCCCAGGCCCAATCCAGGGGGGTGTCGATGTCCACGGAGTCCAGTTCGTTCATAATATATTTCTTGACATGCCGTAAATGGTTCATCGGGCATTTGCGAAGGGATTCCGGCGAAAGAATATAGACCGCTCCGTTGTACTCCCAGACGCGCGGGCAGTCCTGCCGTCTGCTAAAGCTGCCTGTCTTGCTCTTCTGAAGCCAGCCTTCGGCATCTTCCTCGGCCAAGACGAAATAAGGATTGGCGGAGGTCTCTTTGACGGAAACCACCATCTCCACTTGCGGAGTCCGATCATAGAGATCAATCGCTTCGCGAATATGCTGGGCGTTGCGAAAAGGCGAAGTGGGTTGAAGGAGAACCACCCGGTCAAAGCGCTCACCCAGATTCTCGTAATAGTCGATTGCATGAAGAAGAACATCGCGGCTATCGGCCGTGTCGGTCGCCAATTCGGCCGGACGGGTGAATGGAGGGGGTGCTCCGGCGGCCGTGGCCGCCTGGGCGATGTCCCATGCGTCGGTGGAAACACAGATCACGTCATCGGACGTGGCCACGCCTTGGGCTGCGTGGATCGTATGAACAATCATGGGCTTGCCACCCAGCGCACGGATGTTTTTTCCGGGAAGTCCCTTGGAGCCGCCGCGAGCGGGGATGATGAAAAGATTACGACGACGCATCCAGCAACCTTACCGCGCGTTTGTATTCTTCCCATTCGCCTGTATCGATCCAGGATTTCTCGGAAATCGGGAAGACATTCACGCGACCGCCGTTTTTGCGAACGGCTTCAATCAAATCCGTCATGTTGAACACCTGATCGCCGGGAACGTGTTTCAGAACTTCGGCATTGATGATGTACATGCCCGTATTGACGAGATAGCTGAACTCGGGCTTCTCCTGCATTCCATCGAGCAGGCCGTCTTTTCCGAGGGTGCAGACGCCGTAGGGAATCCGGAAATGCTTGAGCGAAGCCACCATCGTGATATCGCTCTTGAAGCGCTCGTGGAAGTTGCGGATCGCGGTGTAATCCGCCTTAATGATGATGTCGCAGTTCGTGAGAAGGAAAGGGCCCTTCAACTGGTCTTTAACAAGGGCGAGGCTTCCCGCCGTTCCCATCGGCTTCTCTTCATAGACATATCGGATCTTGTAGGGAAGTTCGTTCTCCTCAAAGTAGGATTTGATCATCCGCGATTTGTAATTGAGCGAAAGAAAGAACTCCTCGGCCTGGTACTCGAGCAAATGATCGATGATGATTTCCACGATCGCCTTATTGCCAATCGGGATCAAGGGCTTGGGAAGTATCCGAGTGAAGGGATCCAGGCGCGTGCCCTTTCCGCCGGCCATGATCACGACCGGAAGGCCCAGCGGCTGCTTGGGAAGGCTGGGGTCATCCAGAACGTCAGCGCGGAAGAGGACCTTCACCACAATCCAGTTTTCATCCACCACGGGAAGGGCATGGATCTCTTCGCGCACCATGATTTCGCGCGCCGGTTCGATATCGTCGCCCACCTTGATCGAAAACGGTTTTTGATTGTAGGCGCTCGCCACGAGATTGCCGAGCGAGCCGGATTTCAGAATGCAGCGGCGAATGTCCCCGTCGGTCAGGCTCCCCAGGAGCTGGCGCGTGCCATCGACGACAAACAGCGTTTTAAAATTGTTCGCGTCCAGACGGCGCATGGCCGTCGTGAGATCCACTTGCGGTTCAATGAGGTAGTTTTCGAAGGTTTCCGTCATTGTTCGGTCCTGCCCTGAGTGATCTGAGGAAGATCGTGGAAAATTTTGTTTGCACATTTGAAGTCGTATTTGCGAAAAATTGCGACGATTTTTTCGGTCGTTTTTCCGTCGCCATACGGATTCGGTGAGTTGAGGGCGCTCTTTCTGAAACCGGGCTCAAGGGCATGAGTGACCGCTTTCAGGATCGAAGCTTTTTTCGCTTCGCAGTCCACGACCGAGGCAGCGCGCAGACGACCGCCTTGGCGGTTTCCGATGTTTACGGTGGGCGTGTTTAGGCTCGGCGCTTCGATGATCCCGCTTGAAGAATTCCCGATCAGGACGTCAGAGGCTTTTAAAAGCGAAAGGTACCGTAGCGAACCCAGGGAGCTGAAGCAGTGCGCCTGAGTAGGGCGCCGGGCAACGAACGCTTCGACCATCTCATTGACCAAACGTCCTTCGGCATCTGCATTGGCTTTGGTGAAGACGACTTGGGACTCTTGCGTTTTGAGCAGCTCATCCAAAGCTTCGAGAAGCTCGTGTACTTGCTCTTTGGCCGCGCCGTGGGCTGCGGTTTCCGGGTGAAAACCCACGAGAAAGTTGGTTTTCCGGAAATAAATCGCCAGCTCCTTTTCGAGGGCCGGGCGATCCAGCAGTTTCAGTGAGCGGATGTTATCCACCCCGATGGCACCCACATTGAAGACCCGCTCAGGCGACTCTCCCAGCTGAATCACGCGATTCCGATAAATTTCAGTGGAGGTGAAGTGGAGAGTGGCCATTTTTGTGATGGCGTGCCGGAAAGCATCGTCGATAGCCCCCAGGGTCAGTTCTCCGCCATGAAGATGGAAGATCGGAACGCCCAAGACAGTTGCGGCGGTCGCCATCGCCAGCGCCTCATAGCGATCGCCCAAAATGACCACGCCATCCAAGGCCTGCCGTGTGAGGGCGTCCGTGTAGAGAATCACGCCCAGCCCCAGGCTCTTGGCCATGGCTTCGGCGCTGTCCGAGGCCAGAAGCATATCGACCTTTTCGTCGATCGTGAAACCATCGACTTCGATTTCCCGGTGCGTTTCACCGAATTCACGCTGAAAGTGGCTTCCGCTCGCGATCACGCGGACATCAAAGGACTGATCCGCCTTCAACTGCCGAATCAGGGGCCTGAGTAATCCGTAATCCGCGCGAGTTCCGGTAAAGATCCCGAGGCGTTTCATTGGGGTATCTCGATCATTTCGTCGGGCGCAAAGTCCCGCGTTGCAGTCGTGCCAATGACTTTTTCCCAGAGCATCGGGCTGATCCCGGTTCCTGGGCGCTTGGCGCGAAGGTTTTCGTCGGTGAATTTTTCACCCCGGGCAATGAAGCGCGCGGCCACAATACTCTTTCGCGCGATCGGAGCATTCTTGATTTCCGATGGCGAGGGCGTCTTATCGCCGTTTCCGAGGGCCTGCTCGATGTGGCGAATCTGCGAGACCATGCTCTTGAGCTCGCCGGGTTCCAACGATGCGCGATGGTCGGGACCTTCCATCGTGCGATCCAGGGTGAAGTGCTTTTCAATCATCATCGCGCCCAGCGCGACGGCCGCAACGGGCACCTCGGTCCCCAGCGTATGATCGGAGTAGCCTACCGGGATCCCAAGCTCGCGCCCAATCGTCAGCATCGCGCGAAGGTTCACGTCCTTGAGAGGGGTCGGGTACTCGGTATTACAATGGAGCATTGTAACCAGGCCTTTGGCGCCAAAGCGGTTCAGGACATCCAAGGCTGCCCTGCATTCCTCCATTTTGGCCATTCCGGTGGAAATGATGACTGGAAGCCCGGTCTGGGCTGCCGCGCGAAGGAGCGGGAAATTTGTCATTTCCCCCGAGGCGACTTTTACGCGCCTGAGCATGCCATGACTCCGAAGCTCCTCGAGAGACTCGATATCAAACGGTGTAGAGAGGAATTCGATCCCCAGCTCCTGGCAATGCCTGAGCAGCTCGATGTGCGCTTCCGGAGAAAGCTCCAGGCCCTTGAGCAACGCATGTTGGCTGACGGCTTTTCCGACATTGGTGTCCTGGTACTCGGCTTTCGGAGCGTCTTTTTTCACGAGCCGATCGGCGGAGAAGGTCTGAAATTTCACAATGTCCGCCCCGGACTCCTGGGCGACGTCAATCAGACGGTGAGCCAGAGCGATATCGCCATTATGGTTCACGCCGGCTTCGGCAATGATCAGGGTGTGAGGAGCGCTCATCAAGATTCTCCTTTGGCCTGGAGTCGTGCGGGAACGCCCACATAAATTCCAGGCACCTCGATGTCTTGGGCGACGATGCTTCCGGCGCCCAAAGTTGTCCCGACAGCGATCTTGGTTCCCTGGCGCGTCACTGCGCCGCTTCCGATCAAGCATTCAGCGCCAACGGTGACGCCACCATTGACGATGGCACCCGTGGAGATATGCGCAAAGTCACCGACGACCGCATCATGCTCGACCAGAGCTTTGTTGTTCAGAATGACATTGGAACCGACCCGGGCGGACGCGTTCACGATCACTTGATGCATGACGATCGTCCCTGCTCCGACTTCGGCATGTCGCGAAACCCGAGCCAGGGGCGAGACGATCACTGGAAAGTTTGCTCCCGCTTGTTCTGCGAGTTCCGCAAGTTTTTTCCGGTGTTTCGGGGTACCGATGTGGCCCAGGGTAATGTGGACGTTTTTGTACTGCGCGACGAGTTTTGGAAGATCGGTATCGGATCCCAAAATGGGGTAGCCCAGAACCGTTTCGCCCTTTCGTTCGGGCAGATCCACAATGCACACGATTTCCCAAGCCCCTGTCGCTTCGATGACATCAATGCAGGATTTGCAATGGCCGCCGCCACCTAGAAGGAGCAAAGGTTGTTTCACGGACGCACTCCGCTGGGAATGTTCACCAGGCGATCGGCCAACCATTCGGCATTCGTCAAAGGTCCCCGCTGAAAGTCTGCATGCATGGGAAGGCGATGCATCGGCTCCCAAACGGGACGGGTCATCACGCCGTGAGAATTGGTGTACTCCAAAATCGCATCTCGTTCCTGGCGGGAGCCGGCCAGAATTGCATTGAGCCAGTAATTGGATTTTGTACCCTCAGGCTCCGCGATAAAAGGTATGCCTTTTTGCGCGAAAAACCTCGCGTAAGCTTCTGCTGTCGCGCGCTTATCAGCGAGCATCTGAGGCAGCCGCTCCATCTGAGCGCAGCCGACGGCGGCGTTTACGTTGGGCATGCGATAGTTGAAGCCCAGCTCATCGTGTTCAAATGCCCATGCGTGCTTCTTTTTTGCGGTTGTGGTGATGTGGCGGAGTCGCGCGGCCAAGGCATCATCGTTCGTCAGGATCATTCCGCCGCCGCCCGTGGTGACGATCTTGTTTCCATTGTAGCTCAGTATCCCGAGCTTTCCGATCACGCCGGTGTGCCGACCTTTGTAGAAGCTCCCCAGGGATTCGGCGGCGTCTTCCAGGAGCGGAATTCCGTAGGAATCGCAAATTTTGATCAGACCGTCGAGATCCACGCAATGTCCGAAGACATGCATGGGCACGCAGGCCGCAAAGCTCTTTCCGGTCTTGCGGTTGTAGGCTTTTCCGTCGCGAAGTTCGGCATTCTCCTGCAGGAAGACCTTCAGTGCCTCAGGGCACATGCCCAGGGTGGTGCGGCTGGAATCCAGGAAAACCGGAGCGGCGCCCGTATACCGGATGGCATTCACCGTCGCCACAAAGGTGAGCGTCTGAGTGATGACTTCGGATTCGGAGTTGGCGCCCAGCACGTGGAGAGCGGCATGCAGGGCGAGGGTGCCGTTCCCAATGGCGATCGCGTGTTTCGTTCCGGTGTACTCCTGGGTCATCGCTTCAAGCTGGGTGACGTACTTGCCGAGATAGGAAACGAAGGTCGAGTCAATGCACTCGGCGAGATACTTTTTTTCATTCCCCTGGAAGACTGGAGCATGCAGCGGAATTGCGCCGCTTTCGGTCCCATAATGACTTCGGACAAACTGTGTCAACTCTTGGGCCAGCGATTGCGTCATATATTGTAAACGTCCGGATTGTACCGCTTGAGGTTGTCCGTGTCGGAGAACCACTGAATCGTCTCATCCAACGCTTCTTCGAAGGAATGTTTCGGGCGCCAGAACGTCAGCCGCGTGATCTTCTCGTTGGAGCCCAGGAGCCTGCGAACCTCGCTCTTTTCTGGCCGAACGCGCTGAACGTCTTCCACGACCCGGGCGTCGGGCTTGATCTTTCGAATCAGCATCCGCGCGAGATCTTCGATTGAGATCTCTTTCTGGGTCGCGATGTTGATCTCTTCGCCGACCGTCTGCTTGCTCTCCAGAATGGAAAGGAATCCTGCGACGGTGTCCTTCACGTAAAGCAGGTCGCGGGTCGGGGTGATGTCTCCGAGTTTCAGCTCGGTCCTGCCGGCCAAAAGTTGCGTGATGATCGTCGGAATGATCGCCCGGGCGGACTGGCGGGGGCCGAAGGTGTTAAAAGGGCGGACAATCGTCACCGGGGTTTCAAACGAGCGGTAGAATGATTCGGCGATCCGGTCGGCACCGATCTTCGAGGCGCTATAAGGAGACTGCCCCTGGAAAGGATGCTTTTCATCGATGGGGACGTACTGAGCGGTTCCGTAAACTTCTGAGGTCGAGGTGACCAGGACGCGGCTCGTTTTGAAATCGCGAGCGGCTTGCAGCACGTTGAGCGTCCCTTTGATGTTCGTGTCGATGTAGCTATCGGGAGAGTGATAGCTGAAGGGGATCGCAATCAGTGCGGCCAGGTGGAAAACGACATCGACATCCTTCATCGCCGTCCGGACGCCGTTTGGGTCCCGAATATCGCCGGTGAAGATCTCGAGCTTCTTCTTCAGTTCGGGGTCGAAAGAGTCGATCCAGCCCAAGGAGTTGAACGAGTTGTAATAGACAAAGGCGCGGACATCGTAACCAGCATGAACCAGTGCTTCCGTCAGATGGCTCCCAATAAACCCGTCCGACCCAGTGACCAGTACTTTCGGCCGTGCCGGCATAAAAAACCTCCAAAAATCGCGTGCATGCATGAATTATCAAAGGCATGCAGCAAGCGCAAGGTGAAAGTACCCCCTCCGGAATTGGCTGCCATTTGGCTGCCTCTTGAGCTAAGGATTTGAGGTCATGAATCCCATCAAGCTTTCGGTGTGCATCGCGACGTACAACAGGGCGGCCTATATTGGCGAGACTCTCTCGAGCATTCTTTCCCAGCTCACAAACGACATCGAAGTCATCGTTGTGGACGGCGCTTCGCCCGACAACACGGCGCAGGTGGTCTCCGAATTTGCCCAGAGTTGCCCTCAGCTGAAATACCACCGCCGAGAAACCAACCGAGGCGTGGATGAGGACTTCAATTATGCCGTTTCGCTGGCCGCCGGAGAATATTGCTGGCTGATGTCCGATGACGACATCCTCAAACCGGGGGCGATTCAGGCGGTTTTGGCTGCAATTTCAAGGAACTACGGACTCATTCTGGTGAATGCCGAGATCCGCGACAAAGCCCTGGCCGAGGTCCTCGAGAAGCGGCGCCTGGAGCTGCCGGGCGATCGCGTTTATGCCAGCTCGCAGTTTGAGCAGTTCTTTATTGATACGGCACAGTATCTTTCGTTCATTGGCTGCGTAGTCATCAAAAAACGGCTCTGGGATGAGCGGGAAAAAGAGAAGTACTACGGGACGGTTTTCATTCATGTGGGCGTTATTTTCCAGAAGCCCTTCGCTGAAGACATTCTGGTGATTGCCAACCCCTATATCGCGATCCGCTACGGAAACGCGGGATGGTCGGGCCGCAGTTTTGAAATCTGGATGTTCAAATGGCCCCGCCTGATCTGGTCTTTTCCGGATCTCTCGGATTCGGCCAAAGCCCGCGTCTACCCGCGCGAGCCCTGGAAACAGGCCAAAAAGCTGCTCCTCTTGCGGGGCATGGGTTCCTACTCACATAAGGAATACGATCAGTTCCTCAAAGGCCTTGCGGCCTCAAAACTGACCAAGCTTGCGGCCAGGGTAATCGCGGGTCTTCCGGGCGGCTGGGTAAACCGGCTGGCGCAGATTTATTTCAAAAAAGTCAGGCCTTCGCCCAGGTCCGTGATGGACCTTCGAAACAGCAAGTTTGGAGTTGCCCGTCCGGGCAATTAAGCGCAGGTTGAGGTTATGGATTTAGCTGTCGCTTACCGGGTTTATCCGGGAGTTTCCAAAACACCGATCGTGCATCAGAACAACAAGTTCCTGCTGGCGGAATCCGCTTTTCGCAGTCTCGCGCGGAGCCTCGAAGCGGTGAATGCGAAGATCTGGGTGATTCTGGATGGATGCCCGCCGGAGTACCGCGCCGCCTTCTCAAAGTGGTACCCCGTAGAGCGGCTCGTTTTCATCGACACGAACCGGATCGGAAATGCCGCAACCTTTCTGCTTCAGGGGAAGATCCTGATGGAGCAGACGGAAGCGGAGGCGGTGTATTTCGCTGAAGATGATTACGCCTATGCCCCGGGTCAGTTTTCGAAGCTCCTGAATTTTTTGCGACGCGGCAAAGATGTCGATTTCATCTCTCCTTACGATCACCCGGATTACTATTCCCTTCCGATGCACCAGGTTCGCACCGCGACTCAGGAATTCGAGGGGCACCGCTGGCGCTCGGCTGCTTCAACCTGCCTGACTTTTCTCACCACCCGGTCGACTCTGGAAAAAACCTGGCCGCTTTTCAAGGCTTACTCCGAAGGGGCGACCGATGCCGCCACCTGGCTCATGCTCACGAAAATGGGGCTGCTTTCGCCGCGAAGACTCCTCGGGAGTCTCAGGAACTGGGATGAGTTCACGATCTATGCACGCGCCTGGAAGCATGGCGGATTCAAAACGCTGGTTTCCCCCAAATACAAGCTCTGGGTCCCGGTTCCCGGAATTGCCACCCACATGGAATCGACCGGTGTCGCTGCCGGCCATGATTGGAAAGCTTACCTTCGGTCATGAGCTCCCCCCGGGTCGGAATCGTCATCTTAAGCTGGAATTCTCCAGATCAGGTGCATGCCTGCCTGAAGTCGCTCAAAAAGTTAATCTATCCGGAATTTTCGGTTCTGGTGCTGGACAACGGCTCCAGTCCTGAATCGCGACAGCGGCTCAAGCAGGATTGGCCCAGTGAGGTTGAGCTTCTCGAAATCGCGGAGAACCTGGGTTTTGCTGGAGGGGTGAAGCACGCGCTTTCTCATCTGCTGATGCAGGGCGGCCGTGATTACTACCTGCTTCTGAATGACGACGCCGAGCTGAGCCCCGAGGCGCTCACAGAAATGGTGAAGGCGATGGAGGAGAATCCAAAGATTGGGATTGCGGGCCCGCTGATCCGCGCCGGTTCCGATTCTCCGACCGGATTCATCGCTGAGGGTTCCGTTTCGCTTTGGACCGGAGGAACGCCGTTCTCGTATGTCGAGCCCACAGCGGAGGTCGCGCGCTGCCGGATGATTCACGGCTGCTGTTTTCTCATCAAACACCAGGTCGTCGACCGAGTCGGACTCCTGGATGATTCCTACTTCGCCTATTACGAGGAATCCGATTACTGCGTCCGCGCGGCACGAGCCGGCTTTGAGCTTGCGGTCGTGAAAAAAGCGCGCATTTTCCATGAAGGCGGAGCCACGATGAAAAAGGTCTCCCGCCTCAAGGAATACCTGATGCTTCGAAACCGCCTCTGGTTCGTCAGAAAAAACGGCAATGTCTTTCAATTTCTTTCAACCCTGGGATTCGTGGTCGCCGTTCAGATCCCCAGGCGGGCGCTGCGCCTGGCTCTGAGCCGGCGATGGGACCTCCTTCCGATCCTCCTTCTCGCGATTCGGGATGGCCTCTCAGCAGGTGGCGTGGAACTGATACGCGAACTGCAGAAACCGGGCATCCGAAAGAGCCCCGCCGCTTAAGATTATCCAGGGCAGACATCCACCGGAGCAAGGGGTTGATTCCCCGGGCTTGCAGGATTTCAAAGCCACAGGCCCGAATCATCCTTCGGGCAGTTTAATAGCGGCCGTTCGGGATTGAGGCGAAACAGAGTCAAAGGATACATCGGGAAGCTTGGGGATGGCGGCTTCCAGCCAGCGCCCGAGTCCCTTTTCGGGTACTAAAGGGAGCAGTTCCGAGCGAAAATTAGCATAGTAGCCGGCGGAGTAGCCTTCCGTGAGAATTCCGGGTACGAACATATTAAAATGGCAATGCAATGGCTATCCTTTTTTCAGAAGAAAAGTCCCCGGCGAGTCACGCTGGGCATCGCTCTTTTGAAGGGAATGAAGGCCATCGTCGGGGTTCTGAGCGTCATGGTCATGGCCCGGTATTTCGGGATCAGCCTGGCGCGCGACCAATGGGTGGTGGCTCTGACGATCCTGACGGGCCTCATTCAGTTCGCCTTCGGACCGATGAATGAGACCTTTCGTTCAAAGCTGGCGTTGATCCGCTCGAAAAGTGACTCGCAGGAGCACTTTCGCGAAACGGCTGCTTCAACGATCAAATGGATGTTTCTTTTCAGTTTGATCGTCAGCCTCTTTTGCATTCCATTTGTGGATCAGCTGATTTCCGCCTTCGGTTATGTGCGGAGCGGTTCGGCATTTGAAGCCCTGCGGCTCCTGCTCTTGATCTCGCTTCCCACCCTGGTGCTTTCCGAAATCACTACCCTGATCTCCGGAGTTCTCAATCTGTACGGCGTCTTCTTTATTCCGGAACTTTGCGGCGTTCTGGGAGTTTTAGTGAATACCGTAATTGTCGCCCTGTTCGCGAACAGCCTAGGCGTGTATTCCCTGTGGTTGGGGTATCTGCTGAATTTGCTCATTCTCTCAGTGGTTCTGGCCCTGCAATTTGGAATTACCAGGATCGGTTTTCGTCGGGTACTTTTCGCCGGATTCCGGGGCTTCAAGGAATGTTTTGTTTTCTCAAGTGCGATGTATCTCCCGCTGATCTTTGCGCAGCTCTCAGTTCTTACGGAACGCGTGATCGCTGCGCGAATCGGCGTCGGCAATGTTGCCGGTCTGGATTACGCGCGGAAGATCCTGGACGTGCCGATGGGAGTCGTGACGACCTCGATTGCCACGGTGCTGGGACCGATTTTGGCAGATCAGTTTGGAAAAAAGAATCTCACCTCCCTTTACGAGGAGACGGCACGCGTCGCGCGGATGATGATCCTGGGCGTGACACCGCCGCTTCTGGTTTTTTTTGTCGCACCTGAAGTTTTCATTCGTCTTCTGCTCAAGCGCGGGCTTTTCGATGAGCAGGCCGTGGCGCTCACGGCGGGTCTGCTCCGACTGTATACGCCCGGGGTGCTTGGCGCCATTCTGCTCATTGCGATCGGTCAGGCGATGATGGCTTCCGGAAGGCTTTCTCGATTGGTTCTGGCAACGATCATCATTCAAGGCGGAATCATCGCCGGAAACATTTTTCTCAGTCCCTATCTGCGCGTTTACGCGTTTCCGCTATCCTGGAGCGCAATGCACCTTCTGGTCGGGGGTGTTCTGCTCTTGGGGATTGCTTCTGAATCCAAACAGACCGGACTGGGGCTGGTGGAAGCCGTTGTCCTGGCTCTCGGGCTGGGCGCGTTGTTTTCCTCACTCCGTTTTGTGATGAATACGAATTCATCGAGTTTCCTGCTGCTGGTCATCGGTGCGGGATCGCTTGCGGTGCTGATTTCGGTTCGCTGTCTTGGTTTCAAGGAGGAGAACGCGATTCTGCAGAAAGTTACCCAAAAACTCTTCCAAAGGTGGAAATCCGATGCCTCGTAAGCTGCTCTAGATTCCCTGAGGAGAAGGGCAGAATTCGAAGCTATGCATTGGTTTTGAAACCCGAGGTTCACTCCCCCTTTCAGCGAAGAAATGCTTGGGGCCAGTCCTCGCGCGATCAGACGCTCGATTTGACCCAGGCCAGCCCGGCTTGGCAAAGTTCCCGTGCTTGAGCGTGAGTTGCGGCTTCAGCGTAAACCCGGAACTCCGGAGCATTTCCGGACGGGCGGAAGTGAATGATTGTGTCAGAGGACAGCTTGAAGCGCATTCCATCCGTCTGGTTTAGCGACTGAATCACACCAAAACGCGCCAGTTCGCTCGAAATCGGCTGTCCAGGGGGTAGGCCCTGGAGCCGGGCGAGCAAGGCCTGGCCCTTTTCCACCCGGGTGTTTCTCTGCAGTCTGCTTTGAGTGTAACGAGGTGGAAGGTCCGCGACGATCTGCGAGAGCGATTTTCCGGATTTCCGCATTTCAGCCATAACCAGCAGGATGGGAAGAATGGAATCGCGGGTCAGGAGCGACGAGTAAAAGAATCCGCCGTTGGCTTCAAATCCAGCGATTTTCTCCCTTGGTGATTGTCCGGCGATCTGGATCATTTTTTCGAGCACAAAAGGCGAGCCGATTCGGGTGCGATGCACGCCTTTGAAAAAGCCGCTGGCTTCAAGTGCTGTATTGCAGCTGACGGGAACGACAATCTGTGTTGCGCCCAGAAACCGGGCGGAGATCAGGCTGATGCAGGCGTAGGCCAGAGCAGGCGTGGGGAGGATTCCGCAGAAGGTGCTTTTGACGCCGCGGGCGCGGAGCGAACCATCGATTTACGCCAGGATCTCCGGAGTGCTCGCGCGAAAATCTCCCGCAATGAGGATGTGGTCGGACTGGGCGCCGATCAGCTTCAGGTGATCTAGAAACGCGTTCACCAGCCAGAAGCACTCTGATGAGATGAACTCCTTTGCCAATCCACGAATTCCGCTGGTTCCGAAAGCTAAAGCCATGAAATTTCTCCGCCGAGAGTATGGACCAACTCCCAGTTCAGATCAACGTGTGGGATTGTCGGCCCGGCAACTGCTTGGAGAACTTCTTTTAGCGCGGTCTTCAAAACGGACTGGCCATGGCGGACAAGTCTACGGGGTTTGGCCTGCCAAAATCCTCCAAACCCCCGGCCATAGGCCGACCGAATAGCCAGAAAACCTGCTAAAGACCAGTTTTTAGGTCCTTCCCCCCCCCCCATTTCCCTTGAGTCATCCCCCCTCCTAGAGTAATCATTTTTCATGCATTCTTCGCAGTCCAGAACCCTGCTGGTCACCGGCGGGTGTGGTTTTATTGGCAGTAACTTCGTCCGCCAAAGAACGAAAAAAGGCGAGCGCGTCATCGTTCTCGATGTCCTGACCTACGCCGGGCACCGGGAAAACCTGGATGGCGTCTCCGGGTCAGAACTCGTGATCGGGAATATCTGCGACGGCCGCCTGGTCGCCGACCTCCTTGAACGGCACAAAGTGGACGCGATCATCAATTTCGCGGCCGAGTCACACGTGGACCGTTCAATCGGGGCGCCGTCAGCGTTCATCGAGACGAATATCCAGGGTACATTCACGCTCCTCAACGCGGCCTTGCCGTATTGGCAGAACCTCCGCGACTCGAAGAAAACGAACTTTCGCTACATTCAGATCTCGACGGACGAGGTCTACGGTTCGCTCGGCCCGACGGGCAAGTTCAGCGAAACGACCCCGATGGCACCGAATTCACCTTATTCCGCTTCGAAAGCCGCAGGTGACCACCTGACCCGCGCCTGGTACCACACGTACGGCTTGCCGGCGCTCACCACGAATTGCTCGAACAATTACGGACCCAGACAATTCCCTGAAAAGCTGATTCCGCACATGATCACCTGTGCCCTGGCCGGTAAACCGCTTCCCGTCTACGGCGACGGCGGAAACATCCGAGACTGGATCCATGTCGAGGACCACTGCTCCGGAATCTCCCTCGCGCTCGAAAAAGGAAAGCCTGGGGCGACCTACTGCTTCGGTGGAAACGCCGAGCGCAACAACCTCGACGTGGTCAAAACGATCTGCCGGGAACTCGACGAGATGCGCCCCCGAAAAGACGGTCAGTCTTACGCGAACGCCATCACTTTCGTAACCGACCGCCTGGGCCACGACCGCCGCTATGCCATTGACGACTCGCTCGCGGAACGCGAACTTGGGTTCAAGCGGGAATATGAGTTCGAATCAGGCCTCGCGAATACGATTCGCTGGTACCTCGAAAACGAGGCCTGGTGCAAGGCCGTGACGCGAAAGAGCGAACAGGAGGCGAAGTGAAAGGGATTATTCTCGCGGGCGGAAGCGGGACTCGTCTTTATCCGCTGACCCGCTGCTTGAGCAAGCAGCTTCTTCCTGTTTACGACAAACCGACTCTGTATTACCCGCTTTCGACGTTGATGCTGGCCGGGATTCGCGAAATCCTCATCATCAGCACTCCCCGCGATCTGCCGATGATTGAAGCCTTGCTCGGCGACGGCAGCGAGCTGGGCGTCTCGTTCACTTATCGGGTTCAGGAGAAACCAGCCGGAATCGCGCAGGCCTTCACGATCGGCGCTGATTTCATCGGGAAAGACTCCGTGTGTCTCATTCTCGGGGATAACATTTTTTACGGTCACGATCTTGTTCTCAAGCTGGAACGCTCGGCTAAGCTCAAGAGCGGCGCCGAAGTTTACGCGTATCACGTGACCGACCCCGAACGGTACGGCGTCGTCGAGTTCGATGATAAGGATCGCGCCATCAGCCTCGAAGAAAAGCCAAAGCTTCCGAGGTCGTCCTGGGCCGTGACGGGCTTGTACTTCTATGATTCAAACGTCGTCGAGATCGCCCAAGCCCTGAAGCCTTCGGCTCGCGGCGAGTACGAAATCACGGACGTGAACCTGGCCTATCTCAAGCAAAGCCGGCTCAGTGTCAACAAGCTTGGCCGCGGGGTCGCGTGGCTGGACAGCGGAACGTATGATTCCCTCATCTCGGCTTCGCAGTTCGTGCAAACGATCGAGCTTCGGCAAGGCTTGAAGGTCGCGTGTATCGAGGAAATCGCCTATAACAAGGGCTTCATCGATGCCGCGCAGCTGGCGCGACTGGCGGACATTTATGGCAAGAGCCAATACGGGAATTATCTTCGTCAGGTTCTGAATGACCACCCCGCCACGAAACACTAACAGCGGAAGAACCCTCATTTTCGGGGCAACCGGCCAGGTCGGAAGCGCTTTGGTGCGGCTCCTCGGCCCCCGCGCGGTCGCGCTGGATTATCCTGAAGTCGACTTGAGCCATCCGGAACGTTTGCAAGAACTTCTGGACCGGCTCGCCCCCGAGACCGTCATCAACGCCGCCGCGTACACCCAGGTGGATCGGGCTGAAGAAGAAGAGGAACTCGCTATCGTGATCAATGGCACCGCTCCGGGCGCGATGGCCAGGTGGTGCGCGAGTCGCGGCGTGCCTTTCGTTCACTATTCCACGGATTATGTTTTCAACGGAGAGGGCTCGCGACCCTGGAACGAAAACGATAAACCAGCCCCCCTGAATGCGTACGGCCGAACAAAACTCGAAGGCGAGCGCCTGGTTGCGGCTGCGGGTGGAAAATACCTCCTTATCCGTGCCTGCTGGATTTACGACGAATCAGGCAAGAACTTCCTGAAAACCATGTTGAAACTCGGAATGGAACAGGAAAGCCTTTCGATCGTCGACGACCAGTATGGCGCTCCGACGTATGCCCCCCAGTTCGCGAAAGCGACCCTGGACGCGCTCCAGAGCGCGGCTGCCCAGCCGAATTTCCCGGCGGGGATCTATCATCTCTGCCATTCAGGCGAAACGACGTGGAATCGTTTCGCGGCCGAGATTTTCGCGATCGCGCGCGAAAGAGGATTTCCCATAAAAGTGAAGGAACTCAAGAAAGAGGCACCCCGGCGTGCCGCCACTCGGCCCCACAATTCACGCCTGAATACCGCGAAAATCGCGGACGTCCTCGGCATCCGCCTCCCCTCCTGGCAAAACGGGCTCAGCGAGTGTATGAGTCATTTATCATGGCCAAATCGTTAAACGTCACGCAACTCGAACTTCCCGGCCTTGCCCTCGTTGAACTCGCTCTCTACGGCGACGAGCGGGGCTTTTTCGTCGAGCGCTTCAATTCCGGATTATTCGCCAAGTTAGGTCTGCCTTCGGCTTTCGTTCAGGACAATCACTCACGTTCGGCGCCCGGCGTGATTCGCGGCCTCCATTACCAAACCGATCCCGCGCAGGGAAAACTCGTCGGCGTGATTCGCGGGCGCATTTGGGACGTGGCCGTCGATATCCGCCCCGATTCGCCCACCTACGGCCGCCACTACGGTACCGAGCTCAGCGACATGAACGGGCGCCTCCTTTGGCTTCCGGCCGGATTCGCTCACGGGTTCTGCGTCCTCGGGAGTGAACCCGCCGACGTGCTTTATAAGGTGGACGGCGCCTATAACCCGAAGAGCGAGGGTGGGATCAGCTGGAATGATCCCGAATTGAAAATCGCCTGGCCAGTGACGACCCCCACGGTTTCGGAACGAGACCGGAAGCAGCCCTCTTTTGCCGAATACCGCAAGAGCCCCGTCCTTTGGAAGGAATAGCGTTACCGGATCGCCCGGAAAAGGGCATTCAGGCGCTCTTTTCTGCCCGGAGCGGGGTCGGCCTTCAATTCTGATTCCAAGAGTTTTTTGATTTCTTTTTTTTCGAGCGGCTCTTCAAGATTGCGTGCGACTTTCAGAAACGCCAGGCAATCGGTAAGATCGGCTTCGGTCAGACGTGGAATTTTCAAGCGCAGGAAGAGCGTCACATCGGGCCGATAGATCGTCGCATGTTTTCCCTGGATTAAGAGGACGAGATGTTCGCGCGAGCCGCGCAGTTTTCGAAAATAATAGGATCCCGCCTGATTGATGGTTTCGACGGGAAGTCCGAGCGCTTCGGCAATTTCCATGAGTTTGATCGTCTGCGCGGGAGCCGCATCGTCAAGCGCGATCAGATCGATGTCGAGCGTGACGCGAATGTCCTGCTCGAGAGCGGGCAGGACCGTGCCGCCGATCAAGACCCACTCCCCCGAAAGGGTCTCGCCCGCCGTTTTCAGGAACTTTTTGAGCAGCTTCTGATCAAGAATTCCTTTCATCGCGCCCTCAAAGGTAGGTCGCCAGGACGGACAAAGCCTGGCGGCTCAATTTGATCAGCCTCGCCGTGGGCTGTTCTGGGATGAATTCGGCGAAGCCCGGTATTCGGGCGCAACGCTCGAAAAAACGGGGAAAGTGAATCATAATCGCCAGAATAACGGCCTGAATCGCCTCTCGTTTTCGCGGGTCATTGGAAGATCCGGACGAGCGCAATTCGAAACACGCGCAGGTCAAGCCTTGCAAGAGCGCTTCAGGAGTCGGCGGGATCTTTCGGGTTCCTGATTTGGAAATCAGCGGTACGCCAAGCGCGGCGAGATCGTCCCAATTCGGTTGAGCGTGCCCGATTTCGAGTGTCAGGCCCAGCGGCGCCAGCACCGCACCCAGAACACCGACGGAGGGATTGGCGCGACCCGCTTCCATGTTTTGAATGAAGGGAAGGCTCACTCCGGAGATCTGGGACAACTTGGCCTGGGTTAAACCAAGATTGCGACGGGTTTGCCTGATCACATTATTGAACATACTTAACTAAACATTATAAAGTATGTAATCCGGTATAGCAATACCGCGTGCCGCCACTGATTGCTCCCGAATTCGCCTTGGAAACGTTCGTAGGTTAGTGTATTTCCAAGCTTATGAAAGCTGTGATCCTGGCCGGTGGTCTCGGAACTCGCCTCTCGGAAGAAACAAGCCTCAAACCCAAACCCATGGTCGAAATCGGCGGTCAGCCCATCCTCTGGCACATCATGAAGATGTATTCGGGGTTCGGCATCAATGATTTCGTGATCTGCCTCGGTTACAAGGGCTATCTGATCAAGGAGTATTTCTCGAATTACTTCCTGCACACTTCGGACGTGACGATCGATGTCGCTAAAAATAAAATCGAAGTTCACGACAACAAATCCGAGCCCTGGAAGGTGACCCTCGTCGACACGGGAACCGACACGATGACCGGAGGCCGGCTGAAACGCGTCGCGAAGTACCTCGATCCAAGCGAAGACTTCTGCATGACTTACGGCGACGGCGTTTCGGATCTCGACATCAATGAGCTTATCGAATTTCACCGCACGCAGAAGCTTCTCGCCACGGTGACGGCGACCCGGCCTCCCGGCCGTTTCGGCGCGATCAAGCTGAACGGTTGCCGGGTGGATCATTTTCAGGAAAAACCGTCCGGCGACGGCGGCTATATCAACGGCGGCTTCTTCGTTCTGTCGCCACGTGTCCTGGACTACGTCGAAAACGACGCGACGGTCTGGGAACAGGAACCCATGAAGCGCCTCGCCGCTGATTCACAGCTGGCGGCGTTCAAGTACGACGGCTTCTGGCAGCCGATGGATACCATCCGCGACAAGAACTATCTTGAGACCTTGTGGGTCAAGAACAAAGCCCCCTGGAAAAGGTGGAAGTAAACTTGAAGGGCCTGAAGAAATGACGCCTCCTTTTTGCGATATGTCTCCTGGCTTCTGGAAAAATAAGCGCGTTCTGGTCACCGGGCACACCGGCTTCAAAGGCAGCTGGCTTTCGATCTGGCTGAACAGGATGGGTGCCTCGGTCATGGGCTACTCGCTCGCTCCCGCGACGAGCCCGAGCCTTTTCAAGCTGACCGAACTGGAAAAATCGATTCGTTCGGTGATCGGCGATATCCGCGATCTAGAACACTTCCGAAAACATTACGCCGAATTCAAACCGGAGATCGTTTTCCATCTCGCGGCGCAAGCGCTCGTACGGCCGTCCTACAAAGATCCCCTGGGGACTTACGCGACCAACGTCATGGGAACCGCTCATGTGCTCGAGACGGTTCGCCAGCTCGGCGCCCAGGTCGTCGTGAACGTCACGAGTGATAAGTGCTATGAAAACCGCGAGTGGGTTTGGGGCTATCGCGAAAATGAGCCCATGGGTGGCTTCGACCCGTACAGCAGCAGCAAAGGCTGCGCCGAACTCGTCACCGCGGCCTATCGCCAATCCTATTTTTCAGGCGCGGTCGGAACGAAACTGATCGGCCTCGCATCAGCCCGTGCCGGAAACGTCATCGGCGGCGGCGACTGGGCGGAAGACCGGCTGATCCCCGATTGTATTCGCTCTCTCATCAACGGCCGGACCATTCCGATTCGCCATCCTGGTTCAATCCGGCCATGGCAGCATGTCCTTGAACCCCTCGGTGGCTACCTGCTCCTTGCCGAGCGTTTGTGGGATGACCCCCTCACTTTCTCGCAAGCCTGGAACTTCGGCCCGGATACGACGGAAGTCCAGCCGGTCTCCTGGATCGCCGACCACATGACCGCGCTTTGGGGCAAAGGCGCGCAATGGGAATGTCTTGCACCGCCCGATGCGCTTCATGAAGCGCATTATCTCAAGCTCGACTGCTCCCTCGCCCAGTCGAAACTCAGATGGCGCCCGCGAATGACTCTTGAACAGGCGCTCCATTGGGTGGTGGAATGGTATCAAAGGGCGAATAATGGAGAGTCAGCCCTGAAACTCACAACCGAACAAATCGATCGCTTCGAGGAGCTGAGAAACTGAGATGAACGAGAGCACGAATGGATCACCGGCGCCCTCCGCCGCCCAAACGACAGCGGACCCCGCTTATACCGTACGCCTCGTGCAAAAGCAGTACGCCTGGTGGAAGCGCTATATCGACGTCCAGGCCCCCTATCGTTGGAATTTACGTCGACTGAAACCCGGCTTCACCCTTGAGATCGGCTGCGGAATCGGCCGGAACCTGAAACACCTCGCCGGAAACGGCGTCGGCTTGGATCACAACATTCATTCCGTCGATTTCGCGAGACATCAGGGCCTGAAAGCGTTCACGCCCGAAGACTTCAAAAAATCTGAATACTGCGGCGAAGGCAGGTTTGATTCGATTCTGCTCTCGCATGTTGCCGAACACATGACTCAGGACCAGCTTGAAGCACTCCTGAAGGAATACCTTCCCTTTCTCCGCCAGGACGGAAAAATCATTCTCATCACTCCTCAGGAGGTCGGCTATCGAAGTGACCACACGCACGTCGAATTCATGGATTTCGCGAAATTAAGGGCCGTCATTCGAAAGATCGGATTCCAGCCGGTCAGGGAATATTCGTTTCCATTCCCGAGACCAATCGGCCACCTCTTTATTTACAACGAGTTCGTCGTCATCGGACGGCGAACCAGGCGCCTTGGGGACCGCGGCTGATGACCGGAACCGCTCCGAAGATCACCGTTATTTTTCTGCTCTATAACGCGGAGAGAACGGTCGAAGCACTGGTCGAAGCGATCGGAAAGCAGCGACATCCGGCCTTTCACAACCAAGAGGAATGGCTGGAGGTCCTTTTCATGGACGACCAGTCACGCGACGACACGGCCAAAAAACTCCAGATGGCGCTCGAGAAAGCGGGCCGGCCAGCTCTTTACCGCGCGCTCTCGAATCCGGTGAATCTCGGGTTGTCGAGGACGTTGAACAAAGCTTTCAAACTCGCCCGATCGCCTTATGGCCTGAGTTGCCACTGCGACGTGATTTTTGGGCGGGACGATTACGTAGCAACGATGTTGGAACTCATGGAGAGCTACCCCGATGCGGGCGCGATCACCGGCCAACCGGTTCTTCCCACTGCTGCGGGAAGGTCGATGCCGCTCGCTGAGAAAGTGAACGTCGTAACAAACCTCATGGATATTTTTCCGCCGGAGCCGCTCATGGGGACTTCCCACGGCCCCAAGGACCTCGTCACGATCGGTTTCGCCGAGGGCCGTTGCGACGTATTTAGAATCGCGGCGCTCGAAGCGGTCGGCTACTACGACACGACCCTCCGTCTCGCCGGGGAAGACCAGGTACTGGCCGCCCGGCTAAGGAGTAAGGGATTCGAAATTTATCAAGCGCCCTCCTTGCCATATTTCCTGTCAGTTTCGGACGAACAGGACAGCCTTGAGAAGCTTCTCAAACATCAGATGCTCTATGGCAGAGCGCACCCCTACATCTTGCTTAAGGTGCGACAGGCCTCCGTCGGCGTCGTCGGAAAAATCGCGGGAGCCAATCGTCAGGCTCGTACGCTCTTGAGAGCGCTTCAGCTTGTCTCGTCCGCCGTGTACCTCTGGACTCTTTTTGCCATTTTGCTGGGTTTGCCCGCGGGTAGCTGGCTGGCTCCGCTTTTGAGCATCTTCTTGGCCAAACATCTCCTGTTTTTGCGCCATCTCAAGGCGGTACCGCTCACGATGAAGGAGTTTCTGGTGCTCTATGGATTCCAACCTCTGCTGGATATCGCATATTCGCTCGGACTGCTCCACGGCCTGTGGCTCGTCAGCTCGAGTTCAAAATCGCGGCCGATCAGCTGAGTGCTTTGACTTCACCACAAAGGATACGGGCGCCGGAACCTCCCGTTGGAGAGGTTTTCTGGTCATCTGCTTGGGCATGAATCACCAAAGCCGTACCGCCCGCCTTGAGAAGATTGTTTGCTCCGTCCTTTAACGTAATCCGGTCACTGAAAAACTCCGCACGGACTGCGCCATTCGCCGGGACCACGAGATTGGGCAGATCACCCGCATGGGCTCCTTTACTGCTTTTCAATCCGTGTTCCTTACCGAGCGGGTTCAGGTGTTCCCCGGCCGACTTAAAGTCGGGTCCGACGCAGCTCCCCTTTTCATGAAAATGGATGCCGTGTTTCCCCGGCGGGAGTCCCGACGCGTTCAGCGAGATTCTGACTCCCTGTCCGGTCTCTTGAAACATCGCGCTTCCAACCACCTCCCCCTTTGAATTCTTCAATTGGGCAGAAGCGACCCCAAGCTTACCGTCCGTGGACTTACCGTCGGTGGACCAGGCGACCGTCCCCTGCCAGACAAATAGCTGAAAGACACTCAAAAAACCGACAAGCGTCCGGATCATTTTTTCTCCATTCCCGAAGTTTCGCCCTTCGTCATCGGTTGCAGCGGCCGCACGAATGTTCATGCATAAAATATGCGGCGCTAATCCAGAAGCCCCGATTCGGAAATCGCGCGCCCGACTTTTTGGAGCGCTTTCTCGGCCTCCTTGAAGTCAGAATACTTCTCCACGCACGCGGCAATCAGAACAGCCTCCGACGCCGAGCCCGAGGGAAGCATCACCCCGACATTGCAGAGCCGACGGACCTGGGTACCCGTTTTCTGCGCAAAGCGGACCGTTTTTGGAATCCCTGCCTTAATCCGGTGATCTCCGGTTTGAATTTGTTCCATATAACCGAGCAGCAATTCGGTGTGGGCTGGAGAAAGAAGCTCCCTTCTGACGAGCTTTTCGAGAACCGTTCCAAATCCCTCGAGTGAACCCGAATTATACCCGCGGGCGTAATAGCGCTCAAACGCCTCATCAATACTCTTCGCTCCCAACTGCGCACGCCTCAGCCCGAGCTTTCGCATGAGCGCCCGCAACCTGGCACGGGTCCCACGAACTTTCTTCAGTTCGATGAAATCCAGATTTGTAAGGTTGGCGACACTTTCATGCAGCTCGCCGAACGCCGCGTACCTGACCCGGAGTAGCGTGGTGATCGGACCGAAACCCGCGACCCCCATCTCATGCTCGATTTTCCTGTTCAGGTTTTCTTCGCCAATCAGACGAATCAACATGTCAGCCGCGGTACTATCGCTTTTGACGAGCATCTTTTCCAATAACTCTCCGACGGAATGCCGTGAAAACGGCCGGGAAACCAACAAGTCCCCGGACCCATCCACGCGGTCCTCAGACCGCAAGGTCAACTCCTCATTGAGCGAGAGTCGGCCCGACTCCTCCTCCTGAAGAACCGCAATCGCGACGAGAACCTTGATCGTCGAAGCGAGATACCATTTTTTTTCGGCTTCGTACGCCATCGCTGATCCGTCTTTGATCCGCTTGACGAACACACCGAGGCCGCCCGGGCTTTGCGCGTCGATCGCGCGAACTTTCTTTTCTAAAACAGAGATCCAAGCCGTACGATCCGTCGAAGTGGCGCTCGCGAGGGCGGCCGACCAAAGAGTCGCGACCAGCACGATGAAAGGGAGGCTGCGTGCGCGTAGAAATTCCACACCGTGGTTCCACTCAAGATTCGCGCCTAAAAAGCCCCGATTGCGAAACGGCTTCTCCGATGCGTCGCAAAGCGTTTTCCGCGCGGCGCTTCGACGAGAAATCCCGGGTACACGCCGCGACGACAACACGCTGGATCGACGGGTTGCGTCGATTCCAGATAATGCCAAAATCACAAATTCGGCCGCGCTGTGTCCCTGTTTTATGAGCAAAGATGAATCCGGCGGGCAAACCCGCCTTGACCCGGTTCTGACCGGTCTCGACTTTTGCGAGAGTGTTCAAGAGATATTTCGTGCGTTCAGGACCAAGTACCCGCCCCTCCACGAGGTCCTCAAGAAGCCTCGCATAGGCCGTGAGCTTCGCGGAATTGAGTCGCTTCGAATAATAAGCTGAATAGGATCCGTCGAGAGTGCGCACCCGAAGGTCGGAACGATTCAAATTGAGCACTCGGAGCAGCAGTCTCATCCTTGCGTCATCATCCTTCGCCGATTTGAAATTCAGGAAATCCAGGTTATTCAGCCGCGCGGTTGCGGGATGGAGACCGGCCAGGGCATTCCGTCGCACATCAAGAAGGGTCGTGATCCTCCCGAATCCCCCGGGCCAACGGCTGGTCACAAGGTCGTTGATGCGACCGAGCCCGACTCTGCGAATGAGCAGATCACTGGCGGTATTATCGCTGTGGATGAGCATCTCCCTCATGAGGGTCTCGACTGAAACACGGCTTCCGGGAGGCAGGTGATTCATCAACCCGGCGCCGTCGACGTAATCGGAGGATTCTAAATTCAATTTTTCGGAGAGCGAAAGGTTTCCCTGTTCGGCTTGCCGTAGAACCTCAACGGCAATCGGAAGTTTGACGCCGGACGCGATATACCAGTATTCCTTCGCGCGAAAAGAGAACTCCTCGCCGTTACTGAGATCCTTGACGTAGAGGCCGAGTCGCCCCGGGTCAGCCGCTTCGATTTGAAGCATGCGATGACCCAGTCGTTTCGTCCAAGCCGGGGTTCCCGCCCGCGCTCGCTTCGCGAAGCACGGCGCGGCGATAAGAACCAGAAGCATCAGCGTGAGAGAAACTTTGGTCTGAACCAATGAACCACCTTGACCCAGAGAAACGTGAGCCCCATTAAAAGCGCCGTCAGGACTAATGCGCGCTGATATGAAACGTTGTGCCAGTAACCGAGAAGATAACGATACACGCCAAAGATCACAATGACATGAAATACGAAGGATTGGAGCGAATTCTTGCCAATCGCCGTGATTGGCGCGAAGAGGGCCGAAAGCCGCGCGCCTCCCGCGATGGCAGCCGACAAAATGATGAAAGAGCCGCCGAGCGTGAACAGGGCGAAGCGGAGTTCGGGGGGATGTTTCCCGACGTTTTTGGCGATCGCGATCAGCTCGCCACTCACATCAGGGCCAGCGCTCAGCAAAAAGAGGGAGAAGAGAGCTACTCCGATCGTGAGCAAGCCCCCCGCCAACCAAAGGCGCGCGGGACCGCGATAATACCAGCGGGCGGTAATGTCTCCAATCACCAACCCGAGCAGAACGAGCGGACCTCGCGAGAGTTGGCCCCATGAATAATGTTTTTCGTCTTCCACGAAAATCGCCTTCAGCGCCTCAATGCCCCAGAAATCGAATGAGTGATACAGCACGTAGGCGAGCAGGCCCATTGCGACTATGGCCAGATATCTGAGTCCATCCGAAACCCTTGCCCAAAGAGGAAGAGCGAACGGGAGCCACATGAGAGCCACGGCATAAAAGCCGAGGATCTCGACATAAACGGGAAATGCCCTGTAAAGCAGCGCATCCACGACCTCCGACCGCGGGTACTGATGGAGCATCTCGACGACCGTCAAAACTTTATACCAAAAAAAGACGAGAACCCCCCGAACCAGGAGACGCTTTCGTTTTTCGGGCCAAGCCGGCGTTCCGACATGAGGGAGATAGACGGCCCGCAAAGACATCCCGAAAACCAGGATAAACAGCGTGGACGAAAATTTCGTGATGAGATGAATCGGGACCAATCCCCAGGACGGCATCTGTTCGAAAGTGAGGAGACCCTTGATCCCGTGACTCAGAATCATCAGAGCGATGGCTACTCCGCGTGCGAAGTCGATTGCTTCAATTCGGCCTGTTTTCACCGTGCCAACGGGAATTGCAATGCTCGAACCGGGATGTCGCGTGCGTGCCACTCCGCACCGGGTACGAGCCGGCGCGGCGAGCGGTGGCCCGAAATTTGTAGCCGTTCGTCATATGCGGCCATTCCTGCTTGCCGTCGCGCTGATGTTCTGGGTTTCTGACGCATTCGGCTGGGAGAACTTCCCCGAGTACCAGAGCTTGACCGAAGTGGAGCAGGAGTCCTTCGAGGGCCCTTCGACGCTTTACTCGCAATATTTCTCGGACCTGCTCGCCTATAACACTCCACCTTCCTGGGAGTACGACTGGCTTTCCCGAAACAAAGCACTTGAGGTGAATTTTGGCAGCCTGAGCACGACTCGCTTCATGCTCGCGAACCGACTCAAAATCCATGAGGCGATCTCGGACCGCTTTGAAGTGCGCTTCACCTATTTCGATGAATCAAACCTCGAAAGACAAAGCACTCATCACATCATCGAGCTCATATTTCTGCCATGGAAACGCCTGGGTCTGGTGTTTTATGGTGAGCCGGCTTTTCGTAAACCGAATGACGACACCGGGCTCGCGCTCATGCTCCGGCCGAACGATCATCACGAAATCCGGATTTTCAACACCTTCGTCGATGTTACGCGTTTGAAATACCCGGACAATCCCGACACCTTTCTGGAGCCTGATCTTCCTTATGCCCGCGGAATCGTCGGAAGGACCTGGAGCGACGCAAGCTTCCTGGAATACGCGGCTCGCTACGAAACGCCCACGCGCTGGCGCTTTTTCAATGAGAATTATGACTATTTTTACTGGAAATGGTTTGCCTCATTCTACGGACGGCGCCGGCTTTCGGATATTCACGCGGCGGCATTTCGAATCCAGTTTGACAGAAAGCATGAGTCCCGCCACCCGACAGGGCCGGTAACAGCGCCCGTCGGGAACTGGTACACGAATCGTCTTTCGACCTCGGCCGAATGGACCGCGCATTCCCTGACCATGGGACTCGCGTTCGCCGGACGCATCTGGAACACGGATCGTGGTATCGGGTTCTACCGGGACTGGCTCCCGTACCTCCGCCTGGCAGTTCAAGATACCTGGACGTTCACTTACATTTTGGCGCTGCACCAGGAATCAGGCGACGAACAGATCGGAATTCGTCCTCAATTCAACCGTGCCTTCGAGCACCGCCTGAACATCAGCTATGGATTTTCGCTCAAGGATAAAGGCAGGATTGTCCTGCTCGGCTCGGCCGATCTCGACCGATTCGGTTCCAATAAGACATGGGGCGGCGGCAGCGGACACCTTCAGCTCTTCTTCTGAAGCGAAAAACGGCGCATTATGACGGTCTGATCGTTTTTTCGAAAACATCCTGAAGATCATCCGTACGCGTCGCGACGATCAGGAAGTTGAAGCTGAACATGGTCGGCCACCTGCGGGAGAGGAAAAGATGAACGGCCTCGATTGTCCTGAGGACGAACCCCTTACCGACGAGGTCGGAAATGGGCGGCGTAAAGCCGACCTTTTTTTCGACCCGGAACCCGTACTGCTCAAGCATTTTGGTCAGCGTGCGGATCGTGAAAAGGCGCGTATGGGTGCGATCCAGAATGCCGCGCTTTCCATAATTGAACTGGCCGAGCAACAACGAAATCCGGATCGGCAGATAAGCGATATTCGCGGTACTGATATAGAGCTTGGAATGGGGCTTCAGAATTTTGAAGGTCTCTTCGAGAAAAGCCTCGGGCCGGTTCATATGCTCGACCACGTCAAGCGCCACGCAGTAGTCGAAGCGCTCGCGCCCCAAGGTTTCGGAAAACGGAGAATTCAGATCCATGCTCATCGCGGTCGCCGTTCCGGCGAGATCGGGTTGCATGATATCGACCGCGCAATGAGAACGGGCTTTTTCGGCGAAGCGGCTGCTCATGATCCCGCGGTTCGCGCCTAACTCGACCCCGTCCATATCGGAGCCGATTTGGGCGTGATTCAGAACGTACTGATGAAGCGAGTGCGGGCTCTTCTTGAATTGGTAGTTGTCGTTCTCGAAAAGCGCGAAATCAAAGCCACGATGATAATAGAGACCCATCTGGACCAGGCGGCTTTTGATAACCGCCTTGATGCAATCCCAGGCGTATTTAACGCCGTTCACGTGGCACACTTCATCGCCGTAATAAGTCGGAATCGAGACTTCCCGGATTATCCAACCGGTCGCGACCGCCTGGATAATGATTTCGGTGTCGAAGTGAAAGTCGCCTGAGTTGTAAATAAACGGGATCTTGCGGAGCGCGCTCGTTCGGTATGCCCGAAAACCGGTATGAAACTCCGAGAGGCTGGTATTCAGGAATTTGTTTTCGATAAAGGTGAGGACCTGGTTTCCGACCCACTTATAAAGCGGCATCCCGCCTTTCAACGCGGAAGTCTTGTTCATCATTCGGGACGCGAAAACAGCGTCCGCACCGTCCGCGAAGCCGGCAATGACCCGCGGGAGATACTCGGGTGCGTATTGGCCGTCACCATGAAGCAGAATTACGATATCGTAAGCCTTCTCGAGTGAGTAAAGGTACCCGAGCTTCTGGTTACCGCCATACCCTCGGTTGAACGGAGTCCGGTAAGCCTGGATATTGGTCGACGGGTATTTCAGCTTAACTTTTTGGGCGACTTCGTGAGTCCGGTCCTGCGAGCTATCGTCGATCACGAAAATCTCGGCAAACCGGTCCCGAATTTCAGCTGGAATCCGGTCAAAAACCGCTTCGAGCTTTTTTTCCGCGTTGTAAGCGACGATAAAGACCGCGACTTTTTGGGAGGTTAGGACTTCCTGAGCGCGATGCCTCTCTGCCTCGGATATTTCGATTTTCGCGAGTTCCTGTATTCGACTGCTCACCTTTGTTTTTTGCCATTAAGTGCCTTGGATTACAACCGTTTAAGCTTGGAAAATCAGCTCTTGTGACGTACTCATCCGAATATCGCATGAAAGCTGAAAAAGACGCCCGACTCTTTTTACTCCTGGGCATTCTCGGGATCTTCATCAGATATCTGATGCCGCTGGCGGGGCACAACTTCGACCTCGATACCGTGTTCAAAATCGCCCGACTTCCCTTGGGGGCCAACTATTACCAGGACGTGCCGATCTGGGCGAACTGGGGCCCGATCTGTTATTGGTTCTTTCAACTTTTTTATCGGCTGCCGGGTGGAGATTCGATCAACGGGTTTCATTATTACGCGACCGGGCTCATGACGTTGGCCGATTGGACAAGCGCGTGGGTGCTTTGGCGGATATTCGGGCTCAGGATCGCGACGATCTTTTTTCTGCTCAGTCCGGCGGCCATGGTGATCTCCGGATTTCACTGCAACTGTGAACCCTTGCTGCTGGCCCTGGCCGCCTTGGGCTACTGGTTCTATGTCAAATCGAACAAGGAGGCCCGGAGTGATGCGCCTTTCCCGACCTCGACTCTCGTTCTGACCGGAGCCTCACTCGCGGTAAAACACGTTTTCGCGTTCCTGCCGATTTGGATGATTCTTCGCCCGATGACCTGGCGGGAGCGCTTCAGGATCCTGTTCATTTGTTTCGGGGTATGGGTCCTCTTTCTCAGCCCGTACCTGCTCTCCGATCCCGGCGCGGTTATTCGCAACATCTTTCTCTATTCATCGAACAGCGGCGGCTCAGCGATTCCAAAGCTGATCGCCTGGGCAGCCGAGCAAATCGGTTTTACAAACGCAGCTCTGACTTTGAAGCCGATCTGGTTTCCGCTTTTCCTGTTGATGCTTCTCGGAGTGGGCTGGATTTTACGAACCCGCCCCTGGAAGACGGCCTTTCTCTTTTATCCGATTTCACTCGTGTCCACCTCGAGCGCGATCGCGCTCCAATACATAGCCCCGGCCTGCTTTTCGCTTGCGGCACTTTCGCATCCGAGATGGGTGCTTCGATATCTGATCATTCCATTTCACGTTTTTTGCTTCTGGTATTATCTCGGACACTGGTCCGAACTCGGCCTCTGGGGCATTGGAAGTTGGCTTCTCGACCATTTCGATCCGACCCTCCAGCTCTACTGGAGTCCCGGCGTAAACCTGCTTCAACTGACACTCCTTGCGGTGCTAATCGAGCAACTGCGCGTGATGAGGAAGACTCATGTTTCAACTCTTTCGTGAAAGACCCCGCGCTGAACACCTTCTGCTCGTCGCTATCGGCTTCGTATTTCTATTCTGCCTTCTCACTTTGAACGTTCCCGCCATCAGTGGTGATGAGGCCGTCTACACCTTCATCTTGGAAGAGGGCAGACGCTTGCTTTCGGGCGGCGGAGCAAGCCTGAATCCGCTCATCGGTTACACCGGACCTTTGGACTTTTGGGTCATGGGGGCGGTTTACGGAATTCTGGTTTCACCGGACCTGCTCGCGCCCCAGCCCTGGATGGTCAGGATCATACCGTTCTCGATATTCTGGATCGGAGCATTTGTCCTTTTTCGGGAAGTCCGGGTTCTTCGCGACAATGCGCGGCCTGACCGGGAGACCTTCCCACTCTGGTTCCTGCTTCTGGCGGCCTCCTGCCCCATGGTTCTGATCTGGAGCCATGTCGGCTTTCCTCATCCGATGCTGCTGGGCCTTTTCGCCTATTTTGTCGCGGAGTCGTTTCGAATCGCGAGAACCGGCGAAGTCCGCTGGATCAGGCTCGCTCTTCTCGCCGGCTTCTCGACCGAGGCGCACACAACGGCGTTTCTGGGGCACCTCATTGTCTTTCTTCCGGTAATCACCCTTCTCGGCAAGGCCGCCCGGAGAAATCCGGGAAAAGCCGCACTCGCCGTCACGATTTATCTGGCGCTCGCCTTCCCCGTGCTCAAGAACTTCCCGCCACCGGCTTCCGCGCACGGCGAGCAGGCCCGAAGTCTCGGAGATGAGCTCATCGCGTTTTTCAGCATCATGGCCGGACACCAGCCCTTCAGGTTCCTGCTTCATGTCGAACCTGTTCCGAGAATCGCCGTTCTGGGATTTCTCATATTTCTGCTGACCGTATTTTTTCGGTATGTCACCGGACTTTTCAGGGAAGCCCGGTCTTTTGCCCGGCCGTCTTATCTCTGGATTTGGCGCAGGGTTTTTCTCGCTCATCTGCTCGGCACGTTCTTTCTGTTGGTGATGAGCTATCGGGGCCGAAGCCTCACCTTCATCGGCCATGAACGTTATTTCCTCCCGCTCGTCCCTGGCTGGACTCTTTTCTGGGCCGATGCGCTCTGGAAGTTCCTGCCGAAACGAAGGGGCTGGATCTGCTCGGCAGTGATCGCGTATTTCTTTCTCCAGTTCTCCATCCCGATTCTGAAATACAGCGCCGAACAGGACCCCTCGATGTTGGCCGCGCGCTGGCTCGAAAAAGAATGTCCTCGTGAACGTTGCGTCGCCTCAACTCTGGATTTTTGGAGTTATTGGCCCTTGCGCTATTACCTTCGCGGCTCATTTGGAAAGGTCGATTTGAACCTGCAAACTCCTACCTGGAAACCGATCGAAGAATTTCCCCGCAAAGGCCGTGAGCTCGGCGGCTGCTGGTTGGCTGGAACCGAGGAGGATTTCGCGCGAATCAGAAGCCGCATTCCCGGCCGAAAGAGGGCGGAACTCTTTATCCCGCTTCAAGATGCCGCTTCCGGCGGCTACGCCTGCTTCGCGGGAATCGAGGCGCTGTATTGGCCCTGAGCTGAAGTTTTCAGCGACACTTCGTCCCGTAGCGTAATACCCGCATCGGCTCCGCCCCGGCCCCCCCGCGTGTCGACTTCGAATAGAACCAGCCCTCGCCCTGCGGTGCTCCCAGTTTCGCGTCAAACCGCGCCCGGCAATCCAAATCAGCCGCCCCGTACCAGATCTCCGGATAAACCAAAATCGCCGCGAGATCGCTTCTCTCGTCCAGGTATCGGCAGAAGTCATTCCATTCCGCCTCATTGAAACAGCGCTGATCCGCCCATGCGTGAAACCAGGACGAATAGGGCGTCCGTCGATACAGGTCGCACTGACTTTCCGCCAGCCTTGCTTGATATATTCCGTAGACCTTCTTTTCATGCCAGTTGCCGAAACACTGGCCCGTGGTTGACTTGGGGTAGTTGGGACATTGCTCGAGGGTGCAAACCCCGTTTCCGCCGGCCACGCAAAATGGAAGATCCAGGACCGTCGTTCCGGGCTCCTGCCGAATATTTTTCAGGAGATGTTCCGTCGAAGCGTGAAGCGGCGGAAGCATGTTGACCGGCAGGAGCAGCCAGCTCATCTCAACCAGTGAGAACGCGGCGAAAATCAGAATCAGCACCTGACGGGAGCGGCGAGCCGCGAAACCACGAAACCAGGCCGTGATTTCCGGCCAGGCAAGAACGATCAAAATGGCCGTGAGCTGCGGCAGGAACTGCCCCCATCGGCAGGTGACCCGGAAAAATTTCATGAACGGAACAGTTGCCTGGATGATCTCCTGCAGGAAGTAGGGGCCACCGACGCCAAAGTACGCGATCGCGATCCCGATAAGAGTGATGAACGGAACAGCAGCCACGAGCCCCGGTCCGCCCCTTTTTCTTCTCAGGAGATAAACACCGATGAGCGCGGGAATCCAAAATAGCCAGCCGATCGTAACCACGCTCTCGGGTTTGTCGACCGGCGCAAGCACGAATGGCAGGGATAAGCCGATCAGCGCCAGGCCGGACTGCACCAGGTTATAAACGGAATCGAGCCAAAGTGGCCGAACAACATAACCAAGATGAGCAAACCATCCGAGTCCCTGCCAGACATCTCCCAGCTTTTTCATTTCGGTGACGAGGGGAACAAACCAGCGGAATTCGATGACCGCCCATATCACGCAAAGCGAAAGCGGCAAAATCGCGGCGCGAAAACGCCCCTCGATTGCGAGGCGCTGGTCACGATGGAGCATCAGAAGAAGAACCGCGACAAAACAGAGCCGCAGGATGATCCACTCCAGCACCATCGGGCCCCAGAAATATCCGGGCGAACCGAGAACTCCGAGGAGACAAAAGCCCCTCCAGATTTCTAGATTCCAGGACCAGCGTTTCTCGCGGATGAAGCGATGCCAGATCCATGCATCGAGAAACAGGCTCCAGTAAACCCAATGCTGCGAAAGGTATTCGATGTGATACCAGATTTTGAAATGACGAGGAATGTGAAGAACAACGACTCCAGCGGCAAGTCCCCAGGCGGCAACCGAATTAAGACCCATCCGGCGCAAAATCGCCCCGACGACAAAATAGGAGCCGAGCAGCGAGAAGGCGAAGTAAACCCAAAGGAAGGGGAATTCGCGATTCCACATCCAAACGTAAGCCCCGAGCCAATCACGCTCGATCGACCAGGAGAAGAAGGCGATCGGAGTCCCGAAAGGCGCCATGAAGAGATCCGAAACGAACGTCGGAGCCGAAAATTTGAGCAGATTTTCAGCCATAGCCCGGCGGCTCAGCTCGGAGCAGAAATCCTCGACGTAGCCGATTCCACCGACAGGCCTCACCAGGTACCAATACGCAAGGACCGCGACAAGCCCCAACCAGAAGGCGAAATATGATCGTTTACGCACCCATTCCATGCGACCAAAGTAGATGAGTTCGGGCTTTTTGGGTAGAAATTCTGGCATTGAACGACTAATTTGAATCACAGATGGAAAAGAAAACGATTTCGATCTGCATCCCGGTTTTCAATGAAGCCCGGAACCTCCCTGCCGCCGTTCAGGCGATCGACGAACTTTTCAAATCAGAGCTCCGCGACTACTCGCCTGAAATCATTGTCACCGACAACGCGTCCACTGACGACACCTGGAAAGTCGCGGAGGATCTCGCCGGAACCCGGCCATACCTGAAGGCCTTCAGGTTTTCCCGCAACTTCGGGTACCAAAACTCGATTTTCGCCGGCCTGAGCATCGCGAAGGGCGATGCCGTGATTGAGCTCGACGCCGACCTCGAAGACCCGCCGGCGGTCATCCCGGAATTCGTCAAAAAATGGAATGAAGGCTATGACGTCGCTTACGGCATTCGCCGCAAGCGATATGCCCCTTGGGCGCTCAAGATTCTTTTCTCCGGGTTTTACAAGCTGTTGAACAGGATTTCTGATTTCAGAATTCCCGAAAACTCGGGGGATTTCAGATTGCTCGACAGGAAGGTCGTCGAAGTTCTGAAGCGCCTTCCGGAGCGGAACCTTTATCTCAGGGGCCTCGTTTCCTTTCTCGGCTTCAAACAGGTCGCCGTTGTCTATGACCGGCAGCCTCGGATGTCGGGACATAGCAAATTCAGGATTCTGCATTATTTCGTTCTCGCGATCGACGCGCTGACGGCTTTTTCGAAAACCCCGCTTCGGCTGATCGGCGTTCTCGGGCTCCTCCTGTTTCTGCTCGCGTCGGCACTCGGCAGCTACTATCTGGTCGGATATCTGATCAACGGCACCCCTCTTCCGGGCTTCACTACCCTGGTCGTTCTGACGTTATTTCTTCACAGCGTGACCTTCATTTTTCTTGGCGTGCTTGGGGAATATCTCAGTCGTATTTTTGATGATTCGAAGGCACGTCCGCGCGTCGTGGTCGCGGAAGCGATCAATTCCAAAGACTTCCCGAAAACATTCTGAGAACGGTCGCGCCCCAGCGCCGCGCTCAAGCTTGCCGCAGGTTTCTCCGTAACCACTCAATGATCCCGGGGATCGGTCTACGTGAAACCGGCAAAAAGAAGCCGGAACTTCGCTCAAAAACACGATCAATATTTTCTCCCGCGGGCGTCGGCAACGCGCCGATTCTCAGGAGGTGGGTTTTACCGAAGGATTCGAAAACCGCCTTCGCAACCTCCGCAAGCCGCACCGCCTCCCCTGAGTTCAAATCAATTTCGGAGGTCTGCCAGGCACGCGCGAGAATATGATCGAGCGCCACCGCGATATCGTCGACGTGATGATATTCCCGAAGCTGAGTGCCGGCGCTCATTTTGAATTCCGTATCCTTCTCGATGGCCGTGGCCAGCTGACCCAAAAACATGTGCCGCTGGATCACCCCGCCATAGAGCGTATGCAACCGGATATGAAGAAACCTGCCATTATTCAACGACTCGGCAGCAAGACTGCTGATAGCGCGCCCCAGCTCCAACTTTGACTTGAGATAAGGATTCGAGGAGCAGGCTTCGGGGAACCGCTCAAGAATCGTCCCGAGCGTCAGATATCTCGTCCCCGGCCGAGACCGGGTCCTCTCGATGATATCGAGCGGAAATTCCAGATTCGCTTTTTGAATCTCGGATTCCGGCAGTTTTGGATCAGTAAGCCCACCGGCGAACACGATGTCACAGGGGCGATCCGGAATTGACTCGGCTGTTTTCGCGCGGGCCCACGGGATCATCAACATCGCACTGCCACGTTCCGTGCTCTGGCGGACGAATGCCGAACCAAGTCGGCCAGACGAGCCAAAGACGACGCGCATTCTTCCGGAGTGCTGTTCTGTTGATAAGGACCGAGAGCTCAAGTAATGTCCTCCGCATGCTCGGCGGGCAAAATGGAAATCTAAAGCGGCCACACGGAAAAAGCACGGCGATTTTCTGGCTGCTTTGCCTTATTCCGTTTTTCGGCGCGACTTGGGTATGGCTTTCCGCGCTGTCTTTCGTTCCCGTCCCCTGGCCGGATGATTCGGCGTTCTATTTCGTCGCGAAAGAGCTTTTTCAATGGCCACCGCGATGGGTCATGCTCCCCCAGGCCCCTTTTGAGCCGACTTACAGGATTTTTAATTTCAACACGATGCCCCTTTATCCCATCCTGATCGGGATCGGACGGGAACTGGGTATCGACGGGAGCTTCGGCATCAAATTCTGGCCCCTCGTATTCTGGGCTGCCACGGGCTCGATTTACGTTGCGGCACTCCTCCGTGCAGGAATGCCGATTCTCGGCGCCCTCACGATGGCGCTCGTTTTCGCCTTGGACCCGATTCATCGCTGGGGCTCGGTCCTCGTAAGGCCGGAGTCTCTGGTGGCATTCTGCGGAATCGCAATTGTGCTCGGATTGACGTTCGGCTTTCCGGAACGTCTGCGCGCGCGCGGGCTATGGGACCCGATCGCCGCACTGCTGGCTATCGCGGCCTATTCGCATTTCAATGCCATTCACCTGCTTTTCCCGGTTGTTCTCGCGCTTGCGCTCGAGCCGGGAACCCTGATCCGGATCGCCAGCCGAACCCTGCTCTATCTCTCGCCCTGGCTCCTGGTTGTCGCGGCTCGTTTCAATCTTTTCGTCCATCAGATGAAAACGCAATGGACCCGCCTCGCGATTCACAACGACTGGCTCGACAGCTTCAACAAAGCCGTTTCGAGCTTGATTTCGTCGTACGGAAGTCCGGAGAGCTGGCCTGGTGTCATGACCGCCACCTCGGTCATGCTGTGGATCGCGATCATAGCCGCGCTGGCCTGGAGCATCGTCGGGGGGCTCGGGTTCACGATGCTGGCCTATGGCCGTTTGTTAGGCTGGCTCAAAAAAACACCCTCGCTCGGGGGATGGGCCCGAATGACCCCGGCGGCTGCCTGGGTTCTCGGCGCCGTTTGGCTCTGGGACAGCAAGCCCGAGGTCTGGTTCATCTATTACATTCACATCGCCACCTGGTGCTTTGTCGGAATCGCCGGTCTTACGCTCTGGAATCATAAACAGCACCTTGGATCAAGAGTGGCCCTGGGCTTGCTCGCGGCCCTGACCGTCGCCTCGACGGGAATTTTCGCTTACGTCGATTTTTCGCAGGCCCTCCGACTCGGAAACACGAAGACCTGGAACTGGACGACTTACCGCGATTACGTGGACTGCGTGGATCAGCGCCTGAGTGCTTTGGAACGGGACCTTCGCGCGAAAGGGGTCAAGAGACCGGATGAGAAATTCAGCGCCTGGTTCCCGACGTTTCCGGACATCACCGTCCAACTCTCGTTGCGACATCCGGATTGGGATCTGACCCGGACAAATGATTTTTGGGAACGCGCACATCTCGCAGTCGCCCATGGACATGCCGTCGACGCGGTCGTCGTGACTGAAATGCTTCACGCCATAGAACGCGAGATCTCGGCGCCCGCCTCACAGTATCCACAAATCATCTCCGTTTGGATGACCTGGCGCGAGTATTTTCTGAATCGCCTCTGGAATGAACCCGGATGGAAACCCAACCGTTACATTTGTCAGCGCGGCCGCTGGCAAGCGTTTCTGTTCATGAACTGAGCGATGAGAACGCCAAGGCTACTTACAGCTCTGTAATTCGCGCTCAAACAGGATTTGTAAGCGTCCATCCGGATCCTGCCCCGTTACCGTGAAAAGACTTCTCCCGCTCTGGTGAATGGATTTCGGATTAAATGAAATCCAAACCCCGATGCTCCCATGCCGGGTGGCGAGTTTTGCTCCCTCCCTGAGGTAACGATTCAGACCGAACCGAACCGGCCAAACCGGCAAAGCCGCGTTCACGGTTTTATTGCTCGGATAAACTCCACGCCTGTTCCGAAGACCTTTGAGCCACGTCTCTGGCTTCGAAATGCACTTCGGAAGCGGAACCACATGCCGCATAAAGTGTTTCGAATCCTTCTCAAAGGGGTCAATCAGGCGCGAATCTTCGGAAAGAACAGCTGAATTCCATTCCGCCAAAAATTTCCCCTCCCAGGAGATCTCTTTGGCAAGTCTGGCCGCTTCGTCCAACAGAATTTTCAGTAGCTCGTCCGAAATAGGCGTCGGCGGGTCTGTTTTACCCGGGCGTGCCGTGCAGGACCCTGGAATCACGCGATTCGGCTCGAGTGGGCTCGCGATACAGGCGAAGCTGGTACCAACGTTCATTTTCGCGACATCGGAATCGATCAATTCCCTGGAAAGTTCCTCATTTCGAGGATCCGAAAAATTGATGCTCAAAAATGCCTGGATGATTCCTTTGGCATTTCCGTTGGAGTCCAGAATGGGAGAACCGGAATTGCCGTGCACGATCTCGCAGTCACTCAAAAGCGCGAGCGGAGCAAAGGGGTCGTTGAAAGACGGCAGCGCGACTGTAGCATAGACGGCTTTGCACTCGGTTTTTCGAACAAAACCTTCGGGAATGTTGTTGCCGGTATACGGATCGACCTTCGTGATGAAATAGCTTTTCAGGTCTTCGAAGCCGCTGTGATCGAGCAGAATCGAAGGCCGCGCGACGGGGTTCTTGAGTTTCAGGAACGCATAATCCTGGCGAAGCGTATTCTCCTTGATCGGCGACGCCGTAAGAACTCTCGCGCAATCTTCACGAGAGGCGGCATAAGGCCCATTCTCCGGGAAAAAAGCCCAGATCCGGGCGGAACAATCCGAATCAGCCGCTTTGAGATCGTCCGGAATACAATGACTATTCGTCGCGAGGAGGTCATCACTGATCAGGAAGGCCGTACACATGCCCACGCTTGCCGGCGTTGTCACCGAGATCATCGCGACGGAAGGTGAGCAATCGGTATTGGATTGGCTGCAGTAAACTTTGGTTTGCTGCGCAAGCTGCTGAGCTTCCGTCAGGTTGGCGACAGGAATGCTGTCATCGATCGAGGGATCAGGTTCGTTTTTACCGCAACCCGCGAATGTCCCCGCAATGATGAAAGTAGACGCAAATAGGATAAACTTAAAAGGGACCATAATATTGCATTGCGTTGTACCTCAAGGTGGGCCGCCCTGCAAAGATTTAAAACCGTTGAGGTATCAGCTATTTACCCTGGGATCAGCTTCTATTCCAGACTAGGCTTCGCCATTCGGCAAGAGCACGTGCCTGGGGTTTGCGTCCGCCAAGGAGCGAACCGTAGCGCGCTGAGACCGGGGAAACATCAGCCTCAATCAAGCCAGAAAGAATCAGAACACCTGCGGGATCAAGTCGAGAAACCAATGCTTCGGCGAATTCCAGCAAAACAGGTTTGAGAATATTCGCGATCACGATTGAATAGTGACCCTGGGCCGCCGAGAGGTCTTTCGAGAAAACCACCCGGTCTTCAACTCCGTTGAGCTTTGCATTATCGAGGGCATTATCAATGGCGAGTGGATCGATTTCAACACCATCGACACGAGCGCCGAGAATAGCCGCCGCAATCGAGAGAATTCCCGAACCGCTGCCAAAATCGAGAACGCGAGGACTCCTTCGCTTCTCGAGAACCCGCGGCCAGGATTCCGCGAGTGCTCCCAAGCAGAGCTGCGTCGTCTCGTGGGTCCCGGTCCCGAAACCCGCCCCAGGATTGATGCGAAGAATTCTGGTTTCGGTGCCTTCAGACCTTTCCAGCCAAGGCGGGACGATTTTCCAGAATGGCGGGACGTCGATCCCGGAAGGAGAGCTCAGGAACGAGGCTTTCCATTGTGCGTCCCAATCTTCCGGAAGCTGCTCTTCAATCGGGCCGATCTCAAGATTCGTTTCAGCCCTGAGCTGTCCCGATGCTTCCTCCGCATGCGTTTGGCTGTCAAAGTAGAGCTCGGCTTGAGCCTCGGCTTGACTCTCCACCCAATCGCGCTCACGTGGCGCTTCACCAGCGTCCACAGTCCATGACTCCGTTTCCAGCCCTTTTTCGGCCGCTTCTTCGCTGAGCAGCGTGCCCTCATGAACTCCGAGCAAACCCAAAGCCGAAAAGCGGTTCCACAAGGCTTCGAAAAAATCTTCGCGTGACAGCTGCTGACTGCCGAGTATCACCTGCCGAGGAATACGGATACGCACACGAAAAGTCGACGAAGCCATGTTGCCCCTTGAAAGGTCTCCTCAAGCCGGCGGCTGCGAATGATCGCCCGACCCGTTGTCGTTTCGGTTGTCTGTTTCCTTTGAAACCTTTTCATTTGCCGGTGCAGGAGTATTCGGCAAAACGGATGGGCGCTCAAGGGCCGGTTCAACCGGTCCGCTTGGCGCTGCCGGCGCCGGCCTGACTTGAACTTCGCCCTCAGGGGCACTCCCGCGCGGCTCGAATCTGGGCTGAGGTCCTCTGCCACCGCGATCACCGCGCCGGCCAAATTTCCCCGATCCGCCGCCGCCGCTGCTGCTGCCCCCCCGGCCACGGCGCCCACGGCGCCCACGACCGCCACGGTCCGGGCGATCGCCCCGATCACCGCGGCCCGTGCCCGAACCTGCATTCGGGCCGCGCCCCCCCAGGTTCGTCGAATCACTCGTCGTTCTGAACCGGGCTAGAGCGGCGTCTTGCGCTGCTTGAGCGCGAAGAAAGGCCAAACGGTCTTCCTCGTCGAAGTCGTGACCTTCATGACGTTTTGAACCGCCACCTTCCTGAGCAACACCGGGCTGTCCGGGCTCTGAGGCGGTCGCGGCCGAGACTGCGGGCGAAACGGACGTCCCACCGACCTCTGCCGTGCTCCCCTCGGGAGGAGGAGCTAAAATCGGCACTGCGGAACGAGGCAGCTCTCCCGCCGGGGCAAGTGGCTCGGTCCTCGGCACGACGAGGGGCCGCACCTGAACTCTCGGCTGTTCTTCGTCGCCACGATCACGTCCCCGGTCACGTCCACGATCACGCCCGCGTTCCCTGTCGCGATTACGATCCCGGTCTCTCCCTCGCTCCCGGTCTCGTCCGCGCAAATCACGACCGCGTTCATCTTCCTGCTCACGCCCGCGTTCCGCGCGCGCTTTTTTATCACCCACCACTTCGAACTGCTCCGGGTGGTAATCCACCACGGCCTGCAGATAAATCTGTTTTCTGTGACGCCGCTCGAGGTGATCCAGTGTTTCACGCTCATCAATGGCGAGAATGTCGATAACATCCGGATGCGCTTGCACCAGAATCTTGCTGATGTCCTTCTCCACGCCTTCACGCTCGATCTCGCGCATGACTTCATAGGCAACGGTCTGCTTGCTCTTGATGAAACCCTTGCCCTCGCATGAAGTACAAGATTCGCAGAGGGTTCGGACCATCGTGTCGCGAGTTCTTTTGCGGGTCATTTCGACCAGACCGAGTTCAGAAATCTTCAAAATCGTCGGCCGCGCGCGATCGCGTTTAAGCGCCTCATCCAGGGCCCGGTAGACCCGTTGTTTGTTTTCTTCCTTCTCCATGTCAATCAGATCGAGAATGATGATCCCGCCGCAATTACGCAGCCGGAGCTGGTACGCGATCTCCTGAACGGCCTCGAGATTGGTTTTGAGGATCGTGTCCTCAAGATTCTTTTTCCCGACGAACCGGCCCGTATTCACGTCAATCGCCACCAGGGCTTCCGCCTGATCGACCACGATATAACCGCCGGATTTCAACCAGACCTTTCGTTCCAAGGCGCGCGAAAGTTCGGTTGAAATATTGTAGGCGTCAAAAACCGGAATATCGCCGTGATAAAGTTCAACCTTCTGTCTTAACGATGGCATGAAATGCGCGACGAAGCGCTGGATCTCATTGTAGTGATATCGCGAATCAACAATGATTTTATCAATGTCCTCGGTCACCCAGTCACGGATGGCGCGGAGCACGGGATTGAGGTCCTCGTAAACCAATGCTGGCGCGGTCACGGTGACCGCTTTCTCGCGAATCTCATTCCAAAGGCGGGTCAAATACTCGATATCCTGCTTAATACGCTTCTCGGATTGTTGGCGCCCGCTGGCCGTTCTGACGATGAACCCCAGATTGCGCGGCCGATAACGTTCGACGTACTCGCGAAGTTTCCTTCGCTCATCGTCGCGCTCGATTCTGCGTGACACACCGACGTGATCAATGGTCGGCATGCAAACGAGATGTCTGCCGGGAAGGCTGATGTGACAGGTCAGTCGCGCACCCTTTGTCGCGATCGGATCTTTAGCGACTTGCACGATGACTTCCTGACCTTCTTTGAGCAGATCCTGGATATTGGCCTGTCCTCGAACCGAGCGGGCCGGCTTGGGCCTGATCCGTCGATCCCGTGATCGCTGAGCCCGGAACTCGACCCGGTTCACCGGGGTCACATTCGGGCGATTTTCGGTGCCGCCCTCGGGCGCATTGGCTTCCGGCCTGTCGGTCTGAGCCGGCGCAATCTCGCCGGCGCCAACCATGGCCGCGCGATCAGAATCAAGATTGCCCTGATCGGAAACCTGTTCTTGATAGCTCTCCGGATAAGTCTCGGGTGAACCGGTTTGTGCGGTTTTGTCCTCACCACCTCGGTCACGCCTTCGAAACCGCCCGCCTCGGCGGCCTCGCCGCGATCTTCGCGGCCGTTGCTGTCCACCGCGCTCTTGCGTGGTGGGACCGCCTTCGGAAACCTGTCCCGCGGGACCGGACTCGGCGCTTGCCTCTTGAGAAGCATTGCTTTCGACCGGCCCGGAATCCCGAGCCGAGCTTGTCTGTTCAGGAGCAACCGTCCCTGCGGGATCACTGTTGCCCTTGTCCTCGGGATCACCCATTCTCACCGGATCGCCAGAATCTTCTTCTTCGTCGTCCTCGTCCTCGTCCTCGTCCTCATCCTCGTTGCCCTCGTCATCCTCGTCAACGTCTCCGTCGTCCTCGTCTTCTTCTTCGTCTTCCGCTTCATCGAGTTCGCGGTCGTGTTCTGAATCGTCGCGATCGCGATCGTCATCTTCTTGTTCCGGTTCTTGTTCCGATTCTTCTTCCGATTCGGAAAGGTCGTCGCCCTCATCCAAGTCCCGGGGCGCATCCACCGCAACGGATACTTCGTCTGTCGCATCCGGATCACGCGGGGCTTCGGCCGTCTCGCTGGTCGCAAACGGTGTCGGCAGCTCTCCCGAAAACGGAACCGGACCGGTTGCGGTTCCGCCGCCAGCCCCAGAAGCGCTTTGATCGCGGCTTCCACCTGCATCAGCAGAAATCTGGGCAAGCGCATTCTGATCAGCCGAAGAACCCTCTTCCTCTTCCCAGATTTCGGAATGAACGAAAACGTCATCCACGTATAGAAATGCTGCTTTTTCGAGTCCAATATCCACGAATGCGGCCTGCATCCCCGGCAGGACGCGTGTCACGCGCCCCTTGTAGATGTTACCCACGATACCTTTGCCCGAGGCGCGTTCAATGACAAGATCCTGGATCTCGCCGCTTTCCATCAAGGCGATCCGTGTCTCGGGTAGCGATGCGTTGATGATGAGTTCAGTAGCCATAATGTCTCCCTATCGCGCAGCCACCCGAAGGCGGCCCGCGTTTACCAAGTTAGGGAAACCACGGGCATCCAAAAACGAGGGGGGTAGAGAGGCACACCGATCGGACCCGAAGGCCCCGAATCCGCACTCAAACGACGTGTGTTTTGCACCTGCGTAAATTTTCTCAAGGGAAGCTGCTTCGAGCTCGCTTCCTCGTATTCCTGAGATGACCCTGCAATCAATCCGTAAAGAGAAATTCCGACCGCCGTCACGGCACCTAAAGAGGCGCCATAAGCCGCGTTGTTCAGATGTTTCCCCGGTTGATCGTAAAAGGGCAACGTTGATGCTCCCAAAACCGTACCCACGGCAATGCTGATGCCGATGGTTTCCAAAAATGTTGTTCCCGAATTGGCGCTCGCCGTATGCGGCGCCGAAAGCAATGCTCCCAGTAAACCCAAGACGGGTAAAATAGCCTCACCTAAAGTTTTGAAACTTGTGAGGAGTGAGGAATTGTCTTTCCCCGATTTCACAAAATTGCCAACAATAAGTTCAGTAAGAGCGCAAATGCGCTCACCTTTCTTATCTAGAGGTAACGAATCCGACTTGACACTTCAAGTAAAAAGTAGGAACTAAATGAGTCCCCTATAAGGTCTCTAGGAAGGTGTGACATGGTGTTTCAAGTCCAAAGCGGGCCTTCGAAATCTGATTCAAATCCTTTAAATTCACGGGCTTCAGGCTGGCCACTCCCCTTGGATGAACTCGTCGGGCAGATCTCTGAAGCTGTCCGAGAGCGCTTGATACGTTTAGGTGTGCCAGTGGCTCTTTCGCCGATTCGCAATTCTGAGTCCGCCCTCCCTGCCGACCAACCGAAGGAAAGTTCCAAGAAGCAGGACCCTGATTCACTCGCGGCAAAAATCGATCACACCCTGCTTAAACCCGACGCCACACGCGAAGAGATAGAACGCGTTTGTGCCGAAGCGCGAAAGCACCAATTTGCAACAGTCTGCGTGAATTCAACTAACGTGCGCCTCGCGGCCGAACTGCTCAACAGTTGTTCGACCCTGCCCATCGCGGTCGTCGGCTTCCCTCTTGGAGCCGCCTCAACCGGCAGCAAAGCCTACGAAGCACAAGAAGCCGTTCGCGCCGGTGCCAGGGAAATCGATATGGTCATCAATATCGGGGCACTGAAAAGCCGAGCTTATGACCTGGTGTTCGAAGACATCAGGCAGGTCGTTCTGGCTTCGCATCCTTACCCCGTAAAGGTGATTCTCGAAACGTCGAGCCTCAACGAGGACCAGAAGATCATCGGATGCGCGCTCTCCAAGGCGGCTGGCGCGGCGTTTGTAAAGACCTCCACCGGTTTCGGATCAGGTGGAGCGACTGTCGAAGATATCGGACTGATGCGTCGAATAGTCGGCCCTGAAATGGGCGTGAAAGCCTCAGGAGGGATCCGAACCCACGACGACGCGGTTAAAATGCTCGCTGCGGGAGCTTCTCGGATCGGAGCTTCGGCGAGTGTCACGATCGTGACTCAAACCGGAGAAGAGAGCAAAACGGAAACGAGCTCTCCAAAGAAGGCCGACAAAGCCGGCACGTATTGAGCCCGATCCGCCTATCTGACGTCTGAGTTTCCTGGTGCCACGTGCCTGGTGAAAAGGAGAGACCTCTCATGAACAACGGCGATTCCGCTCCAAAGGGTGATTTCAAGCGGGTATTCCTGATCGTGCTCGACGGGGTCGGCGCGGGCGAACTTCCCGACGCCCAACTCTACGGTGATCACGGGGCAAATACTCTCGGGAATCTGTCTCGCGCGTTCAAAGCAAAAACCGGCAGAACCTTGAGACTTCCAACCATGGAATCCTGGGGACTGGGATCCGTCACCCTCATGGAAGGGCTCGAGCCCTCGAAAAATGGCACAGGAGCTTTCGGGAGACTTCTCGAACAATCGCGCGGAAAAGACACCACATCGGGCCATTGGGAAATGGCGGGCTTGATCGTGGCGAAGCCTTTCGTCACCTTCCCGGAAGGTTTTTCCCGTGATGTTGTGGAACAGTGGATTCGCGAGAACCAGCTGCCGGGCGTGCTCGGCAACAAAGCCGCGAGCGGAACTGAAATCATCGACGAATTGGGACGGGAACACCTGAGGACCGGGAAGCCGATTCTGTATACGAGTGCCGACAGTGTTTGGCAGGTCGCGGCTCACGAAGATGTCTTCGGGTTGGATCGACTCTATTCCATCTGTAAATCAGCCCGTAAAATCTGCGACGAGCTGCAGATCGGCCGCGTGATCGCCCGGCCGTTCATCGGGAATCCGGATCAGGGACAGCCCTTTAAACGGACCTACAATCGCAAGGACTATTCCCAATTACCGCCGTGCCCGACGTATCTGAATGTCCTGCAGGACGCCGGCATCGACACGCTCGGAATCGGCAAAATTTCGGCAATCTACGCGGGTCAGGGGATCGCGAGCAATATCGACACGAAGGGCAACGCCGACAGCATCCGCGTGATGCTGGAGCTCGCGAAAACGAAGAAGGATGGCCTGATCTTTTCCAACATCATCGATTTCGACATGCTGTTCGGCCACCGACGCGACGTGGAAGGATTCGGGAAATCTCTCGAGGAATTTGACAAGGGCCTCTCGGCCCTGAAATCCCAACTCCGACCCGAGGACCTCGTTATTCTGACCTCGGATCACGGAAACGATCCGACGTTCCACGGCACGGATCACACTCGCGAGTACGGGCTCCTCCTCGCCTATTCTCCGGCGCAAAAATCGACACGGCCTCTTGACGTCGGGGTTCGCAGCACCTTCGCCGATCTCGGAGCGACGGTCACTGAAGCCTTGCTCGGCAAGCGGACACCCGGCTTCGCCCTTGCCGGTCAGTCGTTCCTGAGTGAATTGCGGGCCAAAACTTGAAACCATGAAGTTCATTATTCAGGTGTAAAAAAATGACGAATCCCGTTTGGACAATCGAAAAAAAGAGAGATGGAAGGGAACTCACCCGCGAAGAAATCACGAATTTCGTCTGCGGCCTCCTGAACGGAGAAACGGCGGAGTACCAAGCCACTGCCTTTTTGATGGCCGTTTATTTCAAAGGAATGTCCCTTCAGGAGACGGTCTATCTGACGGAGGCGATGCTCAACAGCGGCGAACGCTACGACCTATCCCACATCACCGGCCCAAAGGTGG
>Ga0208375_1000252_pt1 | contig 84570 bp, 108 predicted proteins | sample RifOxyD1_FD_184038 | JGI IMG/M metagenome (GOLD analysis project Ga0208375, IMG submission 184038) | Soil microbial communities from Rifle, Colorado - Rifle Oxygen_injection D1 (SPAdes) | ecosystem: Environmental > Terrestrial > Deep subsurface > Rock core/Sediment | place: Rifle, Colorado... | reverse complement strand
AGATACCCTCTAAAAGCAATAGAACATTTCATGGAATTAATTGAAAGTGTTGAAGCCAATGCAAGAAACAAAGGTTTAGTTGGAGAATTAAAAATTATAACTATAATTCCAAACAATGCCGGAAAAGCATGGCACTACGGAAGAAAAAGAAGTAGACTAATGAAAAAAACTCATCTATTTATAGAAGTTTCAGAAATAAAAGAAAAGCCAAAAAAAGAGGTAAAAAAGTGAGCAAACCATGAAAGAAAGAAAAATACTTGCACAAAAAATAAGAGATTTTGAAGTTCAAGAATTCATTTCAAGAGAATTAACTACAACAGGTTATACTAGAACAGAAATTCAAAGAACTCCATTAGGAGATAAAGTTATAGTCTATACTTCAAGACCTGGTTTAGTTGTTGGAAGAAAAGGTGCAAATATAAAAAAATTAACTGATATATTAAAAAGGAAATTCAATATGGATAATCCTCAAATAGAAATCGGTGAGGTAACAAATCCTTTATTCGATGCCCAATTAGTTGCTGAAAGAATTGCATTTACATTAGAGAGATATGGTGCTATGCGTTTCAAATCTGTTGGCTATAAAATATTACAACAAATTATAGATGCTGATGCTTTAGGTGCAGAAATTACAATTTCAGGGAGAGGACTTCCAAGCTCAAGAGCAAAAAGTTGGAAATTCATGGATGGATACTTGAAAAAAAGTGGAGACATTTCACAAAATCAAGTTTCAAAAGGATTAACAACAGTTAATCTAAGAAGTGGAACTATTGGTATCAAAGTTGTTATCATGACACCAGATATTATACTTCCTGATAAGATGTATATCAGAGAAGCAGCTGATGCTCAAAATGCAGAAAACAAATCTGAAGCTGCAAGAATAGAAGCTGCCAAAGAAAAAGAAGAAAAGAAAAAACCACAAAGAAAAAAATCAGAAAAAAAACATACTCAAAAACCTCACGAAATTAAACCAGAAGTAAAAGTAGAAGAAAAACCTGCTGAAACAACTGAAGAGGTTAAAGAATGAAGAGGGATATTAAAAATTTAAAACCTGAAGATTTAAAATCAAAACTTGAAGAGTTAAAAAAAGAAATGATGAAAATCAATATGGCTAGAGCAGTTAATGCGCCCATTGAAAATCCAGGTAATGTTAGAAAAGTTAGAAAAGAAATTGCAAGGCTAAAAATGTTAATTCATACTAAAAAAGAGGAAAAGGAGGTTAGGAATAAAAAGGCATGAGCGAAATATGCTCGACCTGCGGATTGCCAAAAGATCTTTGCGTCTGTGAGTCAATTGCGAAAGAAGGCCAGAAAATAATAGTCAAAATCGAAAAGAAAAGATTCGGTAAAATTTCGACTATGGTTGAAGGCATTGATAGCAAAGAAATTGACTTAAAAGAACTCACAAAGAAGCTTAAGACAATGTTAGCTTGTGGCGGTACCATGAAAGATGGTAAAATCGAACTACAAGGAAACCATGTCAAGATCGTTAAGCAAGAGTTGATAAAGCTTGGGTTTTCACCAGAAAGTATAGAGGTGAAGCAATGAACAAAAAGCTTTTGATGCACGAACTAATTGGCAAAAATGCAAAGGTGATTGATGCAAAAAACAAGAAACTCATAGGCATAGAAGGCAAAATTACAGACGAAACAAAAAATATACTTACAATCGACAATAAAAAACTCATAAAAGAACAAATCACATTCATACTCACAAACTCAGGCGAAACAATTGAAGGAAATCAAATAACCCTAAGGCCTGAAGATAGACTCAAAAAAGTCAAGAAGGTATCAAAATGACAAAGACAAGAAACATTGGTGTTGAAGTTAAACAACCAGAAAAAGAATGCAATGATAAACATTGCCCATTTCACGGAGAAATAACTCTACACGGAAGAATATTCGAAGGTACAGTTAAATCTGCAAAAGCTCACAAAACTGCAGTTGTACAATGGGATGACTGGATCAAAGTAAAAAAATATGAAAGATTCGAAAGAACAAGAACCAAAATCTCTGCCCATGTTCCTGATTGCCTTATAGTAAAAGAAGGAGATAAAGTAAAACTTATGGAATCACGTCCAATAAGTAAAACAAAGAATTTCATAATCATTGAGGTATTTAAAAAATGAAAGGAATGAAGGCAAATATCACGAAATCTCTATCAGTTGGAGCAAATGTAGAAACTTGTGATAACTCAGGTGCTAAAATTATTCAGATAATCTCAGTCAAAGGATATAGATCTGTTAAGAGAAGAAGAGCTCTAGCAGGCGTTGGTGATTTTGTTACTGCTACAGTTAAAAAAGGATTACCTGCAATGAGAAAGCAAATAGTTCAAGCAATTATTGTAAGACAAAGAAAAGAATACAAAAGACCAGATGGTGTAAGAATTGTATTTGAAGACAATGCTGCAGTTATAGTAAAAGATGATATGGGAACACCTAAAGGAACAATATTCAAAGGAGCAATTGCAAAAGAAGTTGCTGAAAGATGGCCGCCAATAGCAAAAGTTGCAAGTGCGGTAATATAAAATGTTAAAAACAAAAAAATGGTCTGGACATTGGAAAGCGAGTAAACGTCCAGTTAAACAAAGAAGATATTCAAAGAATGCACCTAAACATGTTGTTAAAAAATTCATGTCAGTGCATCTATCAAAAGATTTGAGAAAAAAATATTCAACAAGAAATATCCTTGTAAGAAAAGGCGACAAAATAAAAGTTATGAGAGGAGAATTCGCAAAAAAAGAGGGAAGAGTTTCAAGAGTAAATTACAAAAGAAGAAAAGTCTATGCTGAAAATATTGACTTAATAAAAAGAGCAGGTGCAAAAGCACAAGTAGGTTTACAACCTTCAAACTTAATGATTATAGAATTAAATTTAGACGACAAAAGAAGAATGAAAAAATTCACATCTAAGGAGAAAAAATAAGAGGCACAAAAAATGGTAAGAAAACATCTTAAAAGAATGTATGCTCCAAAAACATGGGCAATTCAAAGAAAAAGTATAGGTAAATGGATTACTAGACCTAATTCAGGCCCCCATAATCTTCAAACTTCAATCTCTTTAAATTCATTATTAAAAGAGGTTTTAAGACTTACACAAACAACTAAAGAATCAAAAAATATTAGCACAGATTCAAAAATCAAAGTAAATGGAAAATTAATCCAAGAATTAAAATTCCCAGTAGGTTTTATGGATATAATTGAAATTGCCCATTCAAAATTTATAATTTTATTTAATCACAAAGGGAGAATAGTTGCAGTTCCTACAAAATTGGATCTAAAACCTTCCAAGATTGTAAACAAATCATGGATCAAAGGAAAAAAATTACAACTAAATCTTTATGATGGAACAAATCTAATCATAGACAAAGATAATTACAAAACAGGGGATAGTATTTTTGTAAAAGACAAAAAAATAATCAAACACATAAAATTCGAAAAAGGTGCAACAATTTTCTTGACGGCAGGAAAACATGTAGGAATGTTCGGAAAACTTGAACAAGAAATTGAAACTGTGGGTTCAGAAGAACCAAGAATATTATTTAGTTATGGAAAAGAAAAATATCAAACTCTTAAAAAATATGCTTTTGTTGTAGAAGATTCTATGAGTTCAACTGAAAAAATAGTTGAAAAAGTTTCAGAGGAATTAGAAACAGTTCCAAAAGAAACTGAAAAAATTATAGAAAAAAAACCTAAAAAAGAAACTAAGAAATGAATCCAATGAAAGAAATAAGGATAGAGAAAATAACCCTTAACATAGGTGTTGGACAAGCGGGAGAGAAGTTAGAAAAAGCTGCAAAACTACTTCAAAATCTTGCAGACGCTAAAGTAGTCCAAACAAAATCAAAGAAAAGAATACCGGGTTGGGGATTAAGAATAGGTCTACCTATTGGATGTAAGGTTACACTTAGAGGAAAAAAAGCAGAAGAAATGTTATCAAGATTATTAGTTGCTATTGATAAAAGAATAGCGCTCCAAAAATTCACAAACGAAACTATTTCATTCGGTATTCCAGAATATATTGATATACCTGGTGCAAAATATGATGTAGATGTAGGTATTATTGGTCTAGAATGTTCAGTAACTCTTGAAAGAAGAGGTTACAGAGTTAAAAAAAGGGCAATAAGAACTACAAGAGTAGGAAAAACACATAAAATAACTTCAGAAGATGCTATCAATTATATGAAAAATAAATTCGGAGTTACAGTCGAATAAGGTGATACAAAAATGACAACATCCAATTACAAAAAAATGTTTACTCAACTCAAAAGTAAACCTACAATTATGAAGAAATATATTAAACATAATACTCCGCTAAATAGAGGGCAAGGAAGATCTTCAAAAAAATGTAGGAGATGTGGAAGGACTGCAGCCCACATAAGTAAATATGGAATAAGATTATGCAGACAATGTTTCAGGGGGGTAGCTCAATCATTAGGGTTTAGAAAATATAACTAAATTGAGATTTTAAAAAATGACACTAAACGATCCAATCGCAAATGCACTCTCTATGATTTTAAATTACGAGAGAATAGGAAAGTCAGAATGCTACCTAAGAGTATCTTCAAATTTACTAAAAGAAATATTAACTTTAATAAATGAAAAAGGTTATATCGGAACTTTTGAAGTAATTAAGAGCACAAAAGGAGAATCTTTAAAAATCAATTTAATTGGAAAAATAAACAAGTGTGGAGTCATAAAACCAAGATTCTCTGTTAAAAAAGATGAATACGAAAAATACGAAAAAAGATTCTTACCTTCAAATAATTTTGGATATTTAATAGTTTCAACACCTAAAGGATTAATGTTACATGAAACTGCAAAAGAGAAAAAACTTGGAGGAAGATTAATCGCTTATATTTACTAAAATGAGAATAGAAAAAGTTGAAAGAAAAATTGAAATTCCACAAGGGATAGAATTAATAGTTCAAACACCCTTTGTAACTGTAAAAGGTCCAAAAGGAGAAATGAAAAAAAGATTGCTAAGCAAAGAAATCACTTCAGAAAGATCACAAAATCAATTAAAATTTATATTAAAAAACGCAAAAAGAACTGAAAAAATGCAATTAGGAACCTTATGTGCACACATAAGAAATATGATTGAAGGTGTTAAAAATGGTTATACTTACAGATTAAAAATATGTTCAAGTCATTTCCCTATGTCCGTAGTAGTTCAAGGAAATGATATTATAATCAAAAATTATCTTGGTGAAAGACATCCAAGAAAAGCAAGAATCTTAGAAGGTGTAAAAGCAAAGGTTGAAGCTAATATAATTACTTTAGAAGGCAATGATATTGAATTAGTTGGACAAACTGCATCCAATATTGAATTAGCTGCACAAATAAGAGATAAAGATAGAAGAGTATTCCAAGATGGAATTTATATTTATGAAAAAGCAGGTAAAAAACTAGAATGACCTCAGGCAATTTTAAAAGGGACGAAGCAAACAAATTAAAGAGACTTCACTTAGGTTGGAGAAGACCTAGAGGACTTCACAACAAGAGAAGATTACACAGAAAAGGACATGCAAAATGGCCTTCACCAGGTTTTGGTTCAAGTTCAGAAAACTTTGGAAAAATTAAGGGTTTAATAAAAGTAAGAGTATTTAATATCTCTGACTTAGAAAAACTTGATTCAAAAAAGAATATTATTGAAATTGCATCAACAGTAGGAACAAAAAAGAGACTACAAATCTTAGAAAAAGCAAAACAATTCAAAATAGTAGGAATAAATGATATTCAAAAGTATTTAATTGAAAAGAGAGAAAAATTCGAGAAAAGAAAACAAGAAACTGAGAAGAAGAAAGAAGAAAAAGAAAAGACTAAAAAAGAGCTTGAAGAAAAAGAAGAAAAAAAAGAAAAAAAAGAAACTAAAGAGGAAATTAAAAAAGAAGAACTTGAAGAAACAAAAAAGATGACCGAACAAAAAGAAAAGATTCATCCAAAAGAAGTAGGTGTACCAGAAAAACAAAAAAGTCCGCAACACAGAACTGTAACTGGACCTCAAAAAGCATAATACTATGAAATGTCAAACTTGTTTGACAATCATTAAAATTCGGAGAATTTGAATGAAACATAAACCGTGGGTTTATGATCATTTTTCAAAAAAAAATGAAACTATCAACACAAAAAAGGATTGCTGCAAAAATCTTGAATAAAGGAAAGTCAAGAGTTAAGTTTGACGAGTCTGCTCTATCAGAGATTAAAGAAGCAATTACTAGAGGAGACATAAGAAAACTTGCAAAACAAGGTGCAATCTCAGAAAAACACCAAAACATGCAATCTAGAGCAAGAGCAAGAAAAAGCGCAATTCAAAAATCAAAAGGAAGACAAAAAGGCCATGGTTCAAGAAAAGGAAAGAAGTTTGCAAGAACACCTAGAAAACTTACTTGGATGTTTAGAATAAGACTTCAAAGAAAATTCCTTAATGAACTAAAAGAAAAAGAACTAATCAGCTCAAAAGTTTACCACATGCTAAGACAAAAAGCAAAAGGTGGGTTCTTTAGAAGTAAAAGACACATAAAAGTCTTCCTAGAAGAACATAATTTAGTAGGAAAAAAAGACATTCCAGAAGAAATGTTAAAAAAACCAGATTTAGAAACTAAAAAAGACAACAAAACTAATACTCAAAAAAAGAAAAAAACTGAAAAATGAAACCAAAATTTACAAATTTAGGGTTATTTAAATCGGAGATTTAAATGAAGACAATATATTTTAGAAGGAAAAGGCAAGGAAAAACAGATTACAAACAAAGACTAGCTCTTTTAAAATCTGGAAAACCTAGGTTAGTTGTAAGAAAAACTCTAAACAATATAATTATACAAATTGTAGAATACTCTCCAAAAGGAGATTTAATCAAAACAAGTTTCTCATCAATTAAATTGAAAAAACTTGGCTGGAATTATAATACTAAAAATATACCTGCTGCATATCTTGCAGGATATTTATGTGGTAAAAATTACAAAGGAAAAGAAGTAATATTAGATGCAGGTTTAAGAAAACCAACTAAACTTTCAAAAATCTATGCAGCCCTACAAGGTGTAATTGACGCAGGTGTAAAAGTTCAAGGTGTAGAAATTGCATTTGAAGATAAAAACAAATTATTTGGAAAAACAATAGAACACTATTCAAGCCTCGCTTCAGAAAAGATGTTTTCAAATTACAAAAAACACGGAAAAATCGATATGCCTAATTCAATAGAGAAAATAAAGGGTGGTTATTAATGGTAGGAAGAGACAAAAAGTATAGGAAAAAGCAAGATACAGATATCAGAATGGGTATAGAAACAAAAAAACCATTTGATTTTGATAATTGGAAACCTAAGACTGCCTTGGGAAAACAAGTTAAAGCTAAAGAAATAAAAGATATTGATTATATTTTAAACAATGGCCTCAATATTATGGAAGCTGAAATTGTTGACGCTCTTTTACCAAACTTAGAACATGATTTATTATTATTTGGACAATCCAAAGGTAAATTCGGTGGTGGAAAAAGAAGTATTTGGAGACAAACTCAGAAAAAAACAAAAGAAGGAAACCGTCCTAGTTTTGCTGCAATGGCTTTAGTAGGAGATAAAGAGGGCCATATAGGTTTAGGATTTGGAAAAGCAAAAGAAACTGTTCCTGCAAGAGAAAAAGCAATCAGAAATGCTAAAGTAAATTTAATTAAAGTAGTCAAAGGTTGTGGTTCATGGGAGTGTGGTTGTAAACTACCTCACTCAGTACCTTATAGAGTCGAAGGAAAATGTGGTTCAGTTGAAGTTGCATTAATACCTGCTCCAAAAGGAACTGGTTTATGTATTGAAAAAGAACTTAAAAAAATACTTACTCATGCAGGAATTAAAGATATATATTCACAAACATTTGGACAAACAACAACAAAAATAAATTTTATTTATGCTTGCTTTGATGCTTTGAAAAATCTTTCAAAAATGAAACTTAGAGCAGGACAAAAAACAAAACTTGGAATTGAAGAAAAGGAAATATAAATGCATACAAAATTAGTCGTTATAAGGATAAGAGGAGATCTTGGTGTAAGAAAACCAGTAGTAGATACTATGAAAATGCTAAGATTGTATAACAAAAACTATGCAGTAATTCTAGATTCAACACCTAGTATTGTTAACATGCTTATCAATGCAAAAGATTACATTACTTGGGGAGAATTAGACAAAGAAGCTCTTCATTTATTATTAGAAAAAAGAGCAAGACTTCCAGGCAACAAGCAAGTTACAGATTCTTATGTTAAAGAAAAATTAAAAATTTCTCTTAAAGAATTTTCAGACAAAATATTTGAAAACAAAGCAAAATTATCAGACTTACCTGGAATGAGATTATTTTTCAGACTAAAACCACCAGTAAAAGGTTTTGAAAAAGGCGGAATCAAAAAACCATTTGCTCAAGGCGGAGTTTTAGGTTATAGAACAAATAAAGTTAATGATTTACTAAAAAGAATGTTATAAAGGTAAAAAAATGACAATCAACAAAAGAAAGAAAAACGTAAGACAACGTGGAAGAAACTCTCATGGTTGGGGCTCAAAAAAGAAGCATAGAGGAGCAGGCCATAGAGGTGGAAGAGGAATGGCTGGAACTGGAAAAAGAGCAGACCATAAAAAACAAAGTATCATAGTCGAAGTGGGATTAAATAATTATTTTGGAAAGCACGGTTTTAGAAGAAGAGGCGGAATTAAAAAACCTGAAGTTATTAATTTAGCACAAATACAAAATCACCTTGAAAAATGGACCAAAGAAGATAAAATAAAAGATAATACTCTTAATTTAACAGAACTAGGTTATGGAAAATTGCTATCAAAGGGAGAACTAAAAACAAAACTTAAAATAGTAGTAAAAGAAACTTCAAACAGCGCATTAGAAAAAATAAAAAAGATAGGTGGAGAAGTTGTCGCTTCTTGAAATAGTAAACAAAAATTTACCAGAAATCAAAGGTCCTGCACAGAAAAGACTTCCGTTTAATGAGAAACTTAAATGGACTCTAATAGTTCTTGTTGCATTCTTTATTTTATCAGTACTTCCACTTTACGGAATGGGAAAAAACAATCTTGAACATTTCGAGATGTTATCCCTTTTACTTGGTGCAAGTTTTGGTAGTGTTCTTTCATTAGGTATTGGACCTATTGTTACAGGTTCTATTGTCTTACAATTATTAAAAGGTGCAGGAATATTAAAATTAGATACTCACACACCCGAAGGAAGACAAAAATATGAAGGTTTACAAAAATTATTATCATTATTCTTTATAGTCTTTGAAGCATTAATCTACATATTAATGGGCGGACTTGCACCAGCTTCAACTTTGAGTATAGGCCAATATAGATTTTATCAATTCTTATTAGTATTACAATTAATAATTGGTGGTATAGTTGTACTTTATCTAGATCAAATCATTAGTAAGTGGGGATTCGGAAGTGGTATCTCATTATTTATTGCAGCAAATGTTTCTGCACAAATATTTATAGGAGCATTCTCACCTTTTGCAGTTGGAGCAACAGGAGCGACATTTGGTTCTATATTTAGTTCAAGTGGTTTAGCACCAACAGGAAAAGTTTGGGTCTTAATAGGCTCTTTGATAAATCCAAACTCAAAAGAAGCAATCTTAGCATTATCAGCGATTGTCGCAACAATTATAGTATTCTTAATGTCTGTATATGCCCAGGCAATGAAAGTTGAAATTCCTTTATCATTCGGAAGAGTACGTGGTCATGGTGTAAGATGGCCCCTAAGATTTATGTACACTTCAAACATCCCAGTTATACTTACTGCAGCATTAATGGCAAATGTTCAATTAATGGCAAACTTGCTTCAAAAATCTCTAACTGCAAGCACAGGATTTTTAGTTTTCTTATCTAAACATGTCTTAGGACAATTCTCAGGAAGCACACCACAATCAGGATTGGTTTATTGGTTAAGTGCTCCAGATATATTAAGAGCAATAATTCAACAAGGTGGAATTACTGGAAATATGATTTTACAAGTTATAATATTTACATTATTTATGATGATAGGTGCAGTAGTTTTCTCATTATTCTGGGTTCAAACATCTGGAATGGATGCACAATCACAAGCATCAAACATTCTTTCATCAGGTTTACAAATTCCTGGATTTAGAAGAGATGAAAGAGTTGTAGAACATTTACTTTCAAGATATATTCTGCCTTTAACAATTATGGGTGCATTGACTGTAGGATTTTTAGCATCAGCCGCAGATTTAATGGGTGCATTAAGTAGAGGTACAGGTATTTTACTTACAGTTATGATTATTTACAATTTATATGAATCCATTGCAAAAGAACATATGATGGATATGTATCCAGCATTAAGAAAAATGATGGGTAAGTAAATTAAAAATAAATTAGTTAAAAAAACAATTCAAAAAAAGAGGTATGTAAATATGCTAGATAATTTTTTTAATACAATATTTTATCCATTTATGTTAATTGGAAAACTTTATGGTTTAATTGTTCTTTCAATAATCTTAACATTTGTGGTTACAATAATCTACAAATACACAACTAAACAAAAATTGTTGAAAGATTTGAAAGATGAAATAAAATCATTACAAAAAGAAATGAAAGAGCTTAAAGGAAATCCAAAAAAGATGATGGAAGTCCAAGCCAAAATGACTGAAATAAATTTAAAGTATATGGGTCATTCTTTCAAAGGCAGTTTAATAACATTAATTCCTATGTTAATTGTTTATGGCTGGCTTAGAAATTATTATACCGGCACACCCTTAAACTTTTTAGGTTTTATAGACAATTGGATTTGGGTTTACATTATTATTTCATTCGTAGCAAGCACAGCATTTAGAAAAATACTTAAAATTTATTAATATTAAAAAACAAAGGTTTAATTTATAAACCTTAGGTTTATGTTAATAAATAGGTTAAAATGAAGGGTTAAACTTGTTTAACATTCATTTTTTGGAGAAAAAATGAAAGGCATAAGAAAAATTACAAAAAAAGCTGCAAAATATACAAAAATACACAAATTAAACAAAAAACCAAATAAACCACATTGTGCATCTTGTGGAAAAGTATTAATTGGAGTCCCACATACATTCTCAAGAATGTTGAAAACTACTTCAAAAACTAAAAAAAGACCTCAAAGAATCTTTGGTGGAATGTTATGTTCAGAATGCAGTAGAAATGCATTAAAAGAAAAAATAATGAATAAATAGTAATCTCTTACTGTTATAGTAAATGATTTAATAAAATTGTTTACTAGTTATAAGGGGACATCTAATAGATTATGTCACTTTATATACAAAGCTGAATCTTGCTTGGTGACAAGCAAGGGGATTTTACAAATAGGAGGAAATAAAATGGAGACAGGACAAGTTTGTTATAAAATAGCTGGTAGAGATGCTGGTGGTTGTTGTGTAATTCTTGAAGTTATAGACAAAAATTATGTAACTATAGATGGCGAAACAAGAAGAAAAAAATGTAATATAAAACATCTAGAACCGATAAATGTAAAAATTAAAGCAGATAAGAATACTTCTAAAGAAGAAATTCTAAAACTTTTAGAAAAACAAGAATTAATAAAAATTAAAAAACAAAAAATAATAAAAAATGCAAATAGCAAAACTAAGTCTGGAAAGAAATCCTAATATTGGATTGTATGGGTTCGCAACAGATAAGTACTGTCTGTTAGGCAAGGATTTTAATAAGAAAGAAATAGATGAAATTCAAAAGACTCTTAATGTACCTATTGTTCAAGCAGATATATACAATTCTTCTCTCATCGGAGTTTTTTGTAATGGTAATGAAGAAGTATTATTCATCCCAGAAGTTGCAAGAAAAACAGAAATAGAATTTCTTAAAACTCAAATGAAAAAGCTTAATGTCCAAGTAATTATTTTAAAGACAAAATACAACGCATTAGGAAATAATTTAATTATTTATGGAAAAAAATGTTTATACAGTCCACTCATGAAAGATATTGCAGATGAAATAAAAAAATGTGGTTTTAAAATAGAAGAAACAAAATTCAACGAACATTTGTCTATAGGTTCATGTGCAGCAATAAACAAACATGGAATCTTATTATATAATAATGCTGATGAAAAAGATCTTAAAAAAATCTCAAGCTTCTTCAATCTAAAAGTAGAAATAGGAAGTATTAATTTCGGTAGTCCTTATGTACGCTCAGGAACATTAGTAAATTCAAATGGGGCAGTTGTTGGAACCCACACTACAGGTTATGAAATAATGCGTTTAACGAGTGCTCTGGGTTTTGAAAACAACTAAAGAAATAAAATGGAAAATAAATCGAATGAACAAGAAATGTATTATGAATATCAAGTCCTAACTCAAGAAGTTCAGCAACTACAGCAACAAATTGCTTTCTTTAATGAACAAGGCCTTGAAATAGAAACAATTCTTAATAGTTTAAATGAAATTAAAAATTCAAAAAATGAAGAAATATTAGTTCCTCTAGCAGGAGGAATCTTTATCAAAGCAAATTTAAAAGACTCAGAAAAATTTATAGTTAATATTGGTTCAAATATCACAAAAGAAATGTCTACCCTTGAAGTCAGAAAAATGCTTCAAGAACAAAAATCTGAATTGGAACTAATAAAAAAACAACTAAACAATACTTTCCTTGAAAAAATAAAAAGATTTACAGAACTCGAAAATTATATAATCTCTCATAGTGCTAAATCAAAAAAAGATTCTTGAATTTTACTCTAGAAAAGATATACAAGAGGAGATTACAAGATTAGCTAAAGATAGAGAAATTCAAGTTTGGTTTAATGATCAACCTGGAAAAAGACCAGATACAATCCAATTTAAAGGAGATGTTCTTCAACTAGCAAAAAAAGGTGCAACTTCTTTTCATTTTTCTGAAGAACATTGGAATGATCCTGAACAATTAAAAGCAGGAATGACTAAAAATGAGCTAGATAAAAACAGACTAGGTTGGGATTTACTAATTGATATAGATACTAAATTCATTGAATATGCTCGAAAAACTGCAGAATTAATAGTCCAAGCATTTGAATCTTATGGAATAGAAAATTATTCTGTTAAATTCTCTGGAAACAAAGGTTTTCATCTCGCTGTACCTTACAAAGCATTTCCAAATGAAGTTAATGGCCTAAATACAAAATTATTATTTCCTGATGGACCAAGGGTAATTGCAGCATATTTAAAACATTTAATAAAACCTTATCTAAGTAAGGAAATTCTAAAAATGAGTACAAAAGAAGAAATTGCAAAATCTTTAAACATTGAAATAAAACAGCTTCTTGATGAAAAAGGTGAATTTAATCCATTCTCAATTATAGAATTAGATACTGTTTTAATTTCTTCAAGGCATTTGTTTAGAGGAGTTTATTCTTTTAATGAAAAATCGGGTTTAGTTAGTATTCCAATAAAAAAAGGTTGTTTAAAAGATTTTAAATTAAGTGATGCCAAACCCGAAAATATAAAAGAAATAATTCCTTTTTTAGATGACAAAGACACAATTAAAAATGAAGCTAAAGCATTTATTATTACAGCTTATGATTGGCACAGCAAACATACTTTACCCTTACTAAATATTTCTGAAAAAACTAAGGAATTAACTTTTGAGAAATTTGAAAGAGCAATTCCAAAAGAGCTATTCCCCAATTGTATAAAAATACCCTTAGAAAGGGGTTTAAAAGACGGTAAAAAGAGGTTTTTATTCATTTTGCTTAATTTTATAAGAAGCGCAGGTTGGAACTATGAAGATATAGAAAAAGAATTAAAAGAATGGAATACAAAAAATCCAGAACCCCTAAGAGAAACTTACTTACTCGGACAAATAAATTGGCACAAGCATCAAAAGAAAAATATACTTCCACCAAATTGTACAAATTCTATTTACAAAGATCTAGGATTATGCATTCCCAATAATTTCTGTAAAAATATAAAAAACCCAATGAGTAATGTTACAAGAAAATTAAGAACTTTCAAAAACAAACCAGAAAAGAAAACTGAAAAAAAAGCAAAAAATAAAAAATAGTTATTTTTTCTTTTTATTTGATTTCTGAGTATTTTTCTTTATAATTTCAAGATCCTTTTTTATTTCTTCAATATCTAATTTAATATTTTTAATATTTTTGTTTAGTTTTTTTCCTGAAAGCCATTTCAAAATTAAAAATAACAAATAAGCACCAAAAACACCCCCCAAAAATAATTGTAAGATGTCTGTAATCATTTGTAATTTATCTGCTATGGGTACAAGAATTGTTGCAGCATCGCCTAAGTTAGCTTGTTGTAACAATTCAGTTGCATTTGTTGCTACTTCTGCACCACTTATTCCAATCATATATCTATTAAATTAAGGGTAATTTATAAATTTTCTTAATTAAAAATTAAACTTTTAATTCTTTCTAAGTCAAAATTCTTTCCTGGACAATATTTCTCAGAAATTTGTGAATGTGTTAAAATACTCTCACTATCAAAATCATACTTCTCGACAAGCTCTTTACACAATTTAATTAGAGCATCTTCTTGCTCTTTAGTCAATTTATCTTTATCCAAATTTGCAATCAGACAAATACCTATAGAATCTTGATTATAACCCAAAGCATGTGCACCAACACTTTTAACATCTCTACCCCTAAAAACAGTTCCTTTTTGATCAATTAAATAATGATAACCTATATCCTCCCATTTATACTCTTGAACATGAAGTTGCCTTATAGTTTCTAATGTATATTCTTTATGTCCAGAATGATGAATAATTAGCTTATTTATTTGTCTCATATAAGAAAAAGGGCAGAGAGGGATTTGAACCCCCAATCTTTCGCTCTGCAGGCGAATGCCTTAACCGGATTCGGCTATCTGCCCACGGGCCTGGCAGGATTTGAACCTGCGACCTACTGCTTACTTCCTCCCATTTATTTGGGATGATAAACCTTTTCTAAAGGTTTATTTAGAAGGCAGTTGCGCTATCCAGGCTGCGCTACAGGCCCATAAGTTAGTTTTTAAAGTTATAAGTTTATAAGGTTTTCCGAAATGTTTGCACAGCAAACATACGTTTAATCTTTGATTAAACGATACTTAAATCTTGATTTAAGATTGTTTTTTATTAAAAAACAATATATTTATATAAATTCACCTTATTTTTAGATTCTATGGATATTATTAAAATTCACAAAAAATGGCAAAAGAAATGGGAAGAATCTAAAATCTTCAAAATTAAAGAAGATTCTAAAAAACAAAAATATTATTGTTTAGAAATGTTCCCTTATCCAAGTGCCAGTGGTCTTCACGTGGGCCATGCATTTAATTATATTATTGGGGATATTTATTCTAGATTTAAAAGAATGAACAATTTTAATGTTCTTTATCCAATGGGTTATGATGCATTTGGATTGCCTGCAGAAAATGCAGCAATTAAAGTTGGAATACATCCAAGAAAATTCACTGAAGATTCAATAAATACTTTCACAAAACAACAAAAAGAACTTGGATTAAGTTATGATTGGGATAGAATGTTAAAAACTTGTGATGAAGATTATTATAAGTGGAATCAATATTTTTTCTTAAAATTTATGGAAAAAGGTTTAGTTTATAGAAAAAATGCTCCTGTTAATTGGTGTCCTGAATGTAATACTGTTCTAGCAAACGAGCAAGTTAAAGATGGAAAATGCTGGAGACATCAAAAAACTTTAGTTCAAGAAAAACATCTAGAACAATGGTTCATTAAAACCACAAAGTATTCTGATGAATTATTAGATAAAGTAGATTCCTTAGCCTGGCCAGATAGAATTAAAATAATGCAAAAGAATTGGATTGGAAAAAGCTATGGTACTGAAATAAATTTTAAAATAAATGATAAATCTTGGCCAATTTTTACAACACGTCCAGACACTATTTACGGTGTAACTTTTATGGTTGTTTCAGCACAACATCCTAGATTAAATGAATTAGTTATTGAAAAACAAAAAAAAGAAGTTGAATCATTCTTAAAAAAAATAAAAACTCTAAATGAAGAAGAATTAGAAAAAGAAGGGGCATTCACTGGAAGTTATGCTATTAATCCCTTAACTAATGAAAAAGTTCCAGTTTGGGCAGGAAACTTTGTAATTGCAGACTATGGTTCTGGAATGGTAATGGCTGTTCCTGCACATGATGCAAGAGACTATGATTTTGCCAAAAAATATAAAATTCCAATTAAAGAAGTAATCAAAGGTGGAAACATTAAAAAACAAGTTTATACTGAAAAAGGTATTTTAATCAACTCTGAAAAATTCTCAGGTTTAGATAACGAAAAAGCTAAACAAGAAATTACTAAATACTTAGAAAACAAAAAATTAGGAAAAAAAGATTTACAATACAAATTTAGAGATTGGTTAATTTCTAGACAAAGATACTGGGGAACACCAATTCCAGTTACATATTGTAAAAAATGCGGGATAGTCCCTATTCCATACAATGAACTTCCAATTAAACTTCCTGAAAAAGTTAAATTCGGCGAAGGTAATCCTCTAGCAACAAACAAAGATTTTGTTAATACTAAATGTCCTAAATGTAAAGGTTCTGCAAAAAGAGAAACAGACACAATGGATACTTTCTTTGACTCTTCATGGTATTTCTTAAGATTCTGTGATACTTTAAATACAAAAGAACCTTTTAATAAAAACAAAGTAAATTACTGGATGACTGTTGATCAGTATATAGGTGGAGCAGAACATGCTTGTATGCACTTAATCTATGCAAGATTTTTCACAAAAGCACTTAGAGATATGGGTTATGTTAAATTTGATGAGCCCTTTACAAGACTATTCAATCAAGGAATGTTGCATGGAGAAGATGGTTCTGTTATGAGCAAATCTGCAGGTAATGGTGTGGATCCTTCAATAACTATCGCCAAATATGGAACAGATTCGCTAAGATTATTCTTAGTTTCAGTTGCGATGCCTAACAAAGACTTTGCGTGGAGTACAACAGGCATAGAAAGCGTATATAAATTTTTAAACAAAGTTTGTGAATATTATGATAATATCAAAGTTGGAAAATCTAGTAAAAAGATTGAAAGTAAAGTAAACAAAACAATAAAAGAAATAACTGCCGATATTGAAGAATTCAAATATAACCTCGCAGTAATCAAATTAAGAGAATTATTTGAGGTTTTAGAATCTGAAAAAGAAATAGGAAAACAAGAACTAAATAATTATTTAAAATTATTAAGTATATTTTGTCCACACCTGACTGAAGAATATTGGGAAAAATTAGGTAACAAAGGATTTATTTCAATCTCTGATTGGCCAAAATATGATGCTAAAAAAATAGATAATAATATTGAACAACAAGAACAAATTATTGAAAAAACAATAGAAGATGTTAGAAATATCTTAAAAATAGTTAAAATACAACCAAAAAAAGTTTATTTCTATTTAATTCCAAAAGAAAAAGAAGTTTTTGAAGCTCATAAAGAACAAATTGAAAGAAGTTTAAACCTAGAAGTCAAATTCTTTGCGGTTAATGATAAAAATAAATATGACCCTCAAAACAAAGCAAATAAAGCCAAATTAGGCAAACCTGCTATTTACTTAGAGTAAGAGCATAAATTTTTATACTTCTTAATTATTTTAAGTCTAATGTTAAGTTTTAAAGAGGTGATTCATTCTATTCAGAGAAATCTAAAATTGCTTTTAAGATACTCCATACTCTCATTTAAAGACATTACTGAATACAAGTTCACTTTTTTCTCAGCAATGTTTTTTGTAATCATTGGTACTCTAACAAATTTTTTAACTTGGAAAGTTATGCTTGGAAATCAAACAAATTTTTTTAGGGTGGACTCTCCCAGAACTGCTTATACTTTCATTTGCAACGGGAATCTATATATCTATTGTAGAATGTTTATTGGGTTTTTTATATCTTGAAGAATACATTTTAGAAGGAATACTTGATTTAATCTTAGTTAGACCCATAAATTCTTTTTATCACATCATTTTAAAAGGAATAAACATGTTTTTGTTATTAAGAATGTTTCTTGCAGAAATACCTATGTTAATTTTTATATCCATTTATTTTAAACTAAATCTGAATTGGTTAAATATTTTAGGATTTATATTTTTCTTAACTATCTCTTCGATTTTAGTAATTTTAATATTAAGCATATTTTTTATGAGTGCCTTCTGGTTAGGTAGAAATGAATTTATTTATAGTATTCATAGTGCTTTTGAGAACTATATAAACAAGCCTCTAGATTTATTCCCGAATGTAATAAAAATATTATTCACATTTATTTATCCTTTAATATTTGTGTCTGTAATACCTACAAAAGTTCTATTAGGGAAATTAAGTTTTACTCAACTAAGTAGTTATTTAGGAATAATAATTATATTATTTATAATCTGGGGATTTATAGCATATAAAGTATGGAATAAAGGACTTAAAAGATATGAGGGTGGATCTGGATGAAAAGAACATTTAAAAAATATTTAAGCCATGCAAGATGTTACTTTAATGAAACTACAGCCTATAAAATTCAGCTCTTAGCTTCACTATTATGGTATCCAATCATGTTAGGTTTATTTGCAATGCTTTGGAATATAGTTTATACTTTAAGAGGGGATAATTTAATTGGTGGTTTAACTCTAACTGAAACCTTAATTTATTTTGGATTAGTAAGAGCCTTAATTTACATAAGAATAGGAAAAACAAAAACCTCCAGGGTTATTATACGTGGAAGATTAGACTATGAACTAATAAGACCCACTTATTATTTTATAAAATCTTGCTTACGTGAATTTGTAAAAAGTTTAGTTCAATTTGCGGCGGCCTTATTTTTCTTTTTTATAATTAGTTTAATATTTGGTTGGAAAGTACAAACAAATATATTTAGTTTAATATTATTTTTAATTAGTATTATGCTTATGTTTTTACTAAGTTATGTATTTGCAGAGATTATGAGTATTTTAACATTCTGGTTTAAATCAGACAATCCATTTACATGGTTATTTGGCGGAATATTAAGATTTTGTGGTGGTGAATTAGTTCCATTAAGTATGCTTCCACTCTGGTTTGCTACAATTAACAATTATCTGCCTTTCAAATATATGATTGCTACACCGATTTATATTTATTTAAACAAATATCCAATATTAGAGAGTTTGCAACAAGTAGGATTACAGTTTATTTGGATTATAATCCTATTTTTAATCTTAAGTATAATTTGGAACAAAGGTTTAAAAAGATACGATTCTCAAGGTGGTTGACATGGACAAAAGAGTAATAAGCGTGAAAAATCTTAAGAAAAAATTTAAAGTACCGATTAAGACCAAATCTAATTTTATCCATAAAATAATTGAAATATTTTATAAAAAATATGAAACTAAAGAAATATTACATGGAATAAATTTTGAAGTTAATCGAGGTGAATTTATAGGTTATCTTGGACCAAATGGTGCAGGAAAATCAACTACAATTAAAATAATGACAGGTATTTTAATTCCAGATTCTGGAAAAATAGATATTTTAGGATTTAACCCTTCTAAACAAAGGTATAAATACACTTTTAATATTGGTGCAGTTTTTGGGCACAAATCATTATTATGGTATGATATACCAGTTATAGAATCTTTTAAATTATACAAAGATGTTTACGAACTTAATGAAAAAGAATTTAATGAAAGATTAAATTTCTTTATTGATAAATTAAAATTAGATAAATATCTTCATATTCCAGTTAGAAAGCTAAGTTTGGGTGAAAGAATGAGATGTGAAATTGCGGCATCTTTATTACATAATCCAAAAATTGTATTCCTAGATGAACCAACTATCGGCTTAGACGTTGTTGCCAAAGAAGAAATTAGGAATTTCTTAAGAACAATAAATAAAAAAGAAAAAACAACCATTATTTTAACAACCCATGATATGGGCGATATAGAAGAATTATGTAAAAGAGTAATTTTAATTGATGAAGGAAAAATAGTTTATGATGGCGATTTAGATAAACTAAAAGCAAAATATGTAAAATCTAAAGAAATAAAATTTGAGTTTACAAAACTTAAAAAGAAACAGGAATTTGATAAATTAATAAAACAATTTGAAATTATTGAAAAAACAGGAAATTATTACAAATTAAAAATAGATCTAACCAAATTTGATGTTCCAAAAATTGTTAAACAAATCATGGACTCTTGTGAAGTTATTGATTTAAATATTACAGAACCTAAATTAGAAGCAGTAATGCGTGAAATCTATAAGCACCAAGATAAAATAAGGAAACAAACTTAAACCTTTTTATTCTTTTTTTAAATATGAAAAAATACTGGCTCTTAGCCTTAATTTGGACCGGATTTATATTTTATTTATCATCCAAAACTGCTCCAGCAAGCTCAATTGGACAAGGAGATTCTTTATTTGGTTATATTGCACATTTCTATTTATTCGGAATATTGGGGGTATTGTATTACTTAAGTTTAAAAGAAGCCCAGGTTAAAAGAGAGTATTTCCTGGCTTTAATATTATTAATAGGTTATGCCTTATTTGATGAAACGCACCAATTATTCACACCTGGAAGAACATTTCAAATAATAGATTTAGCAATTGATAGTTTTTCAGGTTTAATTATTTTCTATTTTAAATAAGTACTGGATTATTTATTTTTAAGCTATCCAAACAATTTTTTGAAAAAATTTATCATCTGTTTAATCAAACTTGAACCAATACATTTCTCATCTACACAAACATTTGTTTTACATTCAAAATTATTTTCACATGTAATCTCTTCTACTTTTTGCTCTTTGAAATTTCCTTCATCAGAACAAAACTTTTCATTTTTCCTATAACCAAAAGGATAACATTTTTCATCTAAAGGACAACTATCTTTACACATCAAGATATTTTCTGGTTGCTGAAGAGGCATTTTTTCTTCTATTGGTGTTTCATATTGGGGTTCTTGAAAAGGCATTGTTTGAATAGGTTGTATAGTTGGTTGTGGGGGTTGTGGATTGTTTTCATAAATGTTCGAATTTTCATCTAAGTAACATTCTTTTGAAACACTAAATGAATTTACGCCACATTTAGTTATTTGAGAATTTTCATCTGTATAACAATGAGCATTGCAACTTACTGACGCAATTTTTTGCCATTCTTCAGAAGTTTTACATGATAAAATTGTTCCTGCCTCAGAAATAGCTGCTGAGCTTTCAGTATTATCATAACATTTCCAAGAAGCATATTTAAATCCTTTTCCTTTAATTTGATCTTCAGTTACTTCAGAAGAAGGAATACACATAAAATCTATATCTTCGTTATTGCCATCTATTATTGTAGACGCGTAATTACCACAACTACTTTTCCAATTAAGTTTTGTTCCCCTTTCTCCAGTAATCAACGCAATACAATATCCTTGCTTTACTGTTTCTCCATTTATTTGTTTGGACATAACATTTCCAGTCCATTGACACGCATATTTTTTGTCATCAGTAGTATAACAAGATTCTGTTGAAGTATGGGGATTTATAAGCACATTAGAATTTATAAAACCGCATTTTACTTGTTCAGTTATTAATTTTTGGGGTGATTGAATAGGTTGGCTAGGATAAGTTTGAGAAGGTGGTTGTGCAAGCTGAGGTATACCTTGAATAGGTTGGGCTTGTTGCGTAGAACAGTCAAATTTGATTTCTTTATTTGAACCAGTAATAACCGTTTTTGTATAACCACCACAACTACTTTGCCAACTTATTGGTGCTTCTTGAGTACCTGAAATATCCATTGTACAACTATTTATTCCATAACAACTAAAAAAAGGTCCAGATGTTGTATAACATTTTTGTAATGAATTAGAATTGCTAAATATACAAGTAATTTGTTCTTTTAAATAAGATTGTATTGGCACAGGTGTTGACTGCAATAAACAATCAAATTTTATTTCTTTAAATGCGCCATCAATTAGGGTAGTTGAATAGCCATTACAAGAACTTTTCCATGCCACCTGCATACCTTGTGCTCCTGAAATTTCTAATTTACAACTTCCAATTCCTTCGCAACTATTTCCAAGACTAGAGTAACATTTTTGAGGTAAATTTGAATTTGTGAATACACATCTTACAATTTCAGCTTTTGTTTCTGAAGGTTCTAATGGTGGAATAGGTGTTGGTTGTGTTAAAGTGGGAGGTTGTTGTATAAGTATTGGGTTAAGTGTAGGACATTCGAATTTGATTTCTTCATTATTTCCATCTAAAGTTGTAGAAGCATAACTACCACAGGAACTTTTCCAAGTTATTTGTGTTCCTCTTGCTCCCGAAATTGTTGTTGTACAACTATTAGTTCCCTTACAAGGAGTTCCAATATTAGGATAACATGCTTGTGCTAGATCTGTATTTGTAAAAATACAAGTGACACTCTCTTTTACTTCTTCTAATACTGGTTGTTGAGTTTCTTCTTGTGCAAAACTGAAATTAGATAAAACTAGGCATATTCCAATAATTAGAAAAAGTTTGTTTTTTAGCATATAATTCTCTTTTTTTGATAAAATATTTGGCAGCTTATAAACTTATCTTGATTGTCTAAAATTACCTTTATTCAGAAGCAAAAGCACTCATTATATCTGACTCAAATTTACCATTCTTAAATTCACCATAATACATTCTATATCCTTTATCTGTTTTTATAACATCGGGATCAGTAATCAATCCACCAAGTGTGCTTGACTCAATTATTTTATTTTCATTAATTACAAAATTAATTCCATCAATTGAATCTGCACTCATCATCCATTGCTCGCCAAATCCAAACTCATCTTCAAAAGTTGTAAAAAATAATTTATACATATTGTCGTCTAATAGCAAAATATCTAAATCTATTGCAACCTTTCTAAGTTTCAAATCTACTTCTTTTGTCCAAGTTAATCCTTCATCATTAGATAAAGCAATTGCAGAAGTTGCTCCTCTTGTATAATACATTCTCAGTCTATTATCTGGAAGCCTTATTATATCAGGAACAGAAGTAAATACTTCCCCCGGCTTTCCATCCCCATAATCCCAAAATCTTACTCCTTCCTCTTTAAACCATTTCTCACCATCAAATGAAATTGCGCTATAAAGTTTTCTATCCATTTGATATCTATGGTCCCTTTCGTCCTCAGCCCACAGACTACCTTCATAAATCATTCTATAGCTCTTATCTAACAACTGAAAAACTGTAGGATTTGTAACCATTTCCTGCTCAGAATCAACAGGTCCATTCTCAATTATTCTTCCTTTTTTTATAAAATTTAAACCATCTTCAGAAACGGCTAATTCAATTCCATTTCCAGTATAATACATTAAATATTTATTATCTTTAATTATTATAGAAGAACTAACTCCCTGAGTAATTACTTTTTTTTCTTTTGTCCAATTTATGAACTTATTTTTAACTTGCGAGGTATTATTAGTTTCATTTATTATACCATTTTTATTTGTTACATTTTCTTTAATTTCTCCTTTTGTTCCTAAGTCATTAACATTAAGTTTTTCAATAGGTTTACTAATACATCCGCCAATAAAAAGAGCTATAATTATTATACATATAAGAAATGTTTGATTTTTTATATTTTTCATTCTAACACAGCTTTTATCCTTCTTACTCCAGCTGAAGAAGACTCTTCTTTTAGAATCTTAAACTTTCCAAGCTCAGAAGTATTAGTAGCATGGGGCCCCGCACAAATCTCTTTTGAAAAATCTCCAACAAAATAAACAGAAACTTTTTCTCCATATTTATTCTCAAATACATCTTGTGCACCCTTCTTTTTGGCATCCTCAACAGTCATTTCTTCACGTTTAACTTCTAAATTCTCAGAGATTATTTCATTAACTCTATCTTCAACTTTCTTAATTTCTTTATTAGTCATTTTCCTATCAAAATTAAAATCAAATCTTAATCTTTCAGGAGTAATATTAGAACCTTTCTGTTGAATATTCTTATCTAAAATCTCACGCAAAGCTTGCGCCAATATATGTGTTGCTGTATGAAGTTTAGTTGTTGTTTCAGAATTATCTGCCAAACCAGATTTAAAAGTTCCAATATGCTGTCTTGATAATTCTTGATGCTCTTTAAATTTAACTTCATATTCTTGTTTATTAACAATTAAATTTTTCTCTTTAGCCAAATCTAAAGTTAATTCAATTGGGAAACCATAAGATTGGAATAATAAAAATGCTTCTTCTCCAGTTATTACATTATCTTTCTTCTTAGAAATTATTTTCTCAAACTCCTTTAAACCTTGCTCTAAAGTTAAATTAAACCTTTCTTCTTCTAATCTTAATTCTTTTAATATATGTTCTCTTTTAGTATTTAACAAAGGATAATCATCTTTATAGATTTTAATTATAATCTCAGAAATCAAAGGTGTAAACTTTTTCACATTAATTTCTCTTGCATTTACAATAGCTCTTCTTATTAATCTTCTAACAACGTAACCTTGTCCAACATTTGAAGGTACTGCCCCAATTTCATCACCTAATATAAAAGTCGCAGCTTTTAAATGATCTGCAATTATTCTCATTTCTTTTGTAATTTCTTTTAATTTTGAAAGTTCTTTTAATTTTAAAATTATTGGAACAAATACCTCAGTTTCATACACTGAATTTTTACCTTGCAACATAGCAATAGTTCTCTCAACACCCATCCCAGTATCAACATTATGAATTTTCATCTTTTTATAAGAACCCGCTTTTTGTTTATTAAACTCCATAAATACATCATTCCAGATTTCAAAGTATTTTCCACATCTACATCCAGGTTTACAATCAGAAGAACATTTTTCTTTTCCAGTATCTATGAACATTTCAGTGCATGGACCACATGGACCAGTTTCACCTGCAGGACCCCACCAATTATCTTCTTTAGACAAGAAATAAATATTCTCTTTTTTAATTCCTAATTCTTCCCAAACCTTAGCAGTCTCTACATCTCTTGGAGCATCTGAATCTCCTTCAAACACAGTAACAAAAATTTTATCTCTACTAAATCCCAAAACTTTTGTTAAAAATTCAAAACTATATTTTATTGCTTCTTTCTTAAAATAGTCATTCAAAGACCAATTTCCAAGCATCTCAAAGAAAGTTAAGTGAGAATTATCACCAACCAAATCTATATCCCCTGTTCTTATACACTTTTGAACATCAACTAATCTTTTGCCCATCGGATGTTCTTGTCCTAATAAATAAGGTACTAAAGGATGCATACCTGCAGTTGTAAACAATACAGTAGGATCATTCTGAGGAATTATAGGTGCAGAACTTATAGTTTTATGAGCCTTAGAATTAAAGAATTCTATATATTCTTTTTTAAGCTCTTTTGCAGGCATCTCACGCATATTAAATCTTATAGGTAATAATTTTTTAAAGGTTTCTATATCTTCTAAAACTGCATCTCTAAATTTAATTTTAGTTTTCTTAGATTTTTCTTTAACTCTCTCTTTTGCTAATTTCATTAAACTATAAAAATCTTATTTTATTTATAAATTTGTTGCCCAGAAAGCCTATAACCGCTTAATAATACTATAAAACTCTTTAAAATTCTCATCATTCTGTTTCTTTTGATATTCTTTCAAAGCATTCAACACTTTTCCACCACAATTCAAATGTATTTGTATAAAATGATAAAATTGTGAAACATTCTTAGGATTTTCAGTTGCTCTACATCTCTCAAAATCTAGTAAAGTTACTTTATATCCAAATAACTTCCACTTAATAATCGCATGTTTCAAAGGAGAATGCATTTCAAATTTATTCACTTTTAATTTATCTAAAATTCTACACGGTTTTAAAATCTCTAAAATAACTTTTTTAAGTTCTTTTTTATCATAATTTTTCAAAAAATCTTTTAACAATATACCTTTAATATATTCCATCCTAAACCAATTATCACCAGATTCTAACAAATTGGGGCCAATATTAAATTTGTTTAATCTCTTTAACCAAAAAATCTCAGTATTAATAGTATTAATTGCAAAAGTCTTAGGGTTAGTTTTTTTAATCAAAGTTTTCCCATCTAAATAGATTAAACCTCTTTTTCCCCTTGCTAAAAGTTTCATAAACCTAAAAAGAGGGAAATATTTATAAATATAGTATCCAGTTTTAATATTTAGAGGTGGTTTAAAGCTTGCTAAAAAAATTTCCAGTAATAATTATGTTTTTTCTGTTTTTAAATATATATTTTGCTAGTGCTTTAGATGAAGATCTTGAAACCCCAGAATTAAAAATACCCTTAATAACACATGAAGCAGTAGACTCAAATAAAATTATAGACTGGCTTATTTCAAAACAAAAAGCAGATATGGACTGGGGAAATGACTTTGATAATTCATTAGCAATCATAGTTCTAACTGGTTTAAATCATAATCCTACAAAAATTCAAATCACAACAAACTTATTAAAAAAGAATATTGATGAAGCAGGATGTTGGCCCAAAGGACAATGTTTAATAAAAGACACGGCTTTTGCAATGCAAGCTTTAAGACGTGTTGATCCCTCAGGAACCGAAACCAAAAAAGCTGCTGATTGGTTAAAAACAAATGTTCTCACAGATTATAGCGCAGGCAATTGGAATCTTCAACTATCAGAATTAAATCAAAATGATTATAACAAAAATTGTTATATTTTATTAGATTCTCAGAAACAAAAAACAATTCCAATATTTCCTGATGGAAAAGATCCTTGGACAAACCTTCAAGAATATACTACTCAAAACCAATTAAAATTAAAAGCAGATTGCTCAGAATTAAAATCCACACCAATCATCTCTACAATCCTTGATTCTGGAAATAATGTTTATTATTTAATAAAACAAGAAACAACTAAATCTTATGATATTAAATTAGGTAGTGAATGTCTTCCAGAAGCATATGGCTATGCCAATTGTGATGTAGATAGTACTGCAATTGCACTTATACTCTTAAGTCAAACTAAATTTTTAAAAGATCAATCGATGTTAGCCTGGCTAACTCAACAATCACAAACCCCCCTTTCATCAGCCGTATTATACAGTTTAACTACAGACGAAAAATATAATTCTCAATTACTTAATTTACAAGATAATGCGGGCACATTTGGAAGTATGTATTCTGATGCAATAATCTATGGCACTTACAAAGATGCTTATATAATTAATCTTAATCTAACTTTGGACGCAATTAATAATCAATATGACAAATCAAATTATTGTTGGCCAAAAGGAAATTGCAATGTTCAAGACACTTTATTGGCACTATATTCTGGAGCAATAACTCAAAAAATAAATCCAGCTTATGTAGAAAGTGCTAATGAAATAAATGGAAGTAAAAAAAGTATTCAAAAAGATGAAGAAGTAAATTATGAGTGTATTTTAGACTCAGAATGTACAAAAAAATTCGGAAAGAATTATAAATGTGATAAAGAATTATATGAGTGTGTATTAAGCTCATCTGAAGATAAAACAACAAAAAAGGATGGTTATTCTACATCTGAAGATGATGAGGACTTCGATTCTCCAGATGAACCTGATGAACCAGATATACCCTTTGATAATGAGTCTAATTCATGGATAATAATCCTTACAATAATAATAGTTTTACTTGCTGCAAGTGGAGCAGTATATTACTCTTACAAAAAAGGTTTCTTAAAAATAAAGAAAAAATCTTCTGATGAAAACCCCTTTGGAGATTATTTAAGACAACCAATTGAAAGAAATGACTATGCCCCTTTAAGCAGACAAAGTATACAACAGCCAGTGCAAAGAAGACCAGTTCAAAAATCTGCTGAACTCAAAAAATTAGAAGAAGAACTCGAAAAATCAGTAAAAGAAGCTGGAAAAATTGCTGGAAGAAAATGAAAATTTTAAAGGTATTACTTTGCTTTGTATTTATTTTACTATTCTCTTTTATTGCAAAAGCTACAAATACCTTAAATATTGCTAATTCAGAATATTCTCCAGGAGAAACATTACAAATAAATATAAAAACAGATTCTGAAATTATCTCCACACCTCTACCTAAAATATACTATTCAGGCACAAGAATTTATACTTCTTATAGTACCTATATAAGAAATAATGAAATTTATTTTCACACCCCATTACCTACTTCACTAGAAAATGGAGAATATACACTAAAAATCTCTAATTTAATTACAAACCAAGAAAACTCTTTTAACTCTCTAAATTTAGAAAAGAATTTCACAATTTATTCTATGAATAAGGGTTTTGATTATATTAATAGCAATGACTGTACAAATGTAGAAGAATGTTCTTTAGCAATTCTTGCTTTAAATAAAAAATATGACCTAACAAACAAATTACAAAAACTAAACTCTTTCAAAGATGAAAAAGGCTGTTTTCCAAGAGGTAATTGTAATATCAAAGAAACTTCCTTAGCTCATCTTGCTCATAAAACTACGGGAATCATTCAAAACGATGTTAAAACTTGGTTAGAAGGAGCCATTAATTCTTTTTCAGTTGGAGATTTTATTATTGAGATAGAATCTAAAAACCAAGGAAATTGTATAATTGATGGTCAAAGCAAATCAATTTTAATAGGAAATAATACTTTTGATATTACTCCAAAAAATAATTTAATTATAGACTGCTCCCAACTCCAAGACACACCAAATATAAAATTAATACACGGTTATATTTCAAACAAAGTTTATTTATCTGAAATAAGTTCAAAGACTGCAAACTTTGCGCTAAATAATGATCAATGTTTTGGAAAAAATTACAAAACACAATGTGATTTTGAATCAACTGCTTTTGCTTTCTGGGCATTAGGAAAAAGTTCAAATGAATATATTAAAAACAATTATAACAAAAAATCAACACTAGACAATTCATTTAATTTCAAAATTTCAGGAGATGAAACAAGTAAAAATTGGTTAATTTCAAATTATAACAATGGATATTGGTCTACCAGCACCTTATATCAAGACAATACTCCAAATATTTATGCTACAAGTTTTGCATATTTATTCTTAAATGATAAAACTTATTATGAAGCTATAAACAAAAAGATTAAAACTCTACAATCAGACGACGGAATGATTGAAAGTTATAAAAATACTGCCCTAGCGCTATATTCACTTTATTCAAACGAAAAAGTTTCAAGTTCATTATATCTAACACCTTCCATAATTCAATATACACAAGAACAAATACAATACAAAATTAACTTATACAACAAAGGAATAAAACCCTTAAAAATAAGCTTAGAATCTAATAATCCTTCTATTGGTTTTAACAAAATAGACTTTGAAACAGTAAGCAAAAACTCATTTTATATTAATATAAATAACCTAAAACAAGATAGTTCTATAATTGTTAATTATGATAGCAAATCTTATACAGTCCCTATTTGGGTTGAAAATGTAGTTGAAACTAAAGAAGAACAAATATCTATAATAGAGCCCAAACTAATTATTTTAGAAGACTCTTCTGAAATAAGTTCTATAAAATTAAGTGATATTGGTGAATCCTACATAAAAGAATTAAAAATACAGAACACGGGGGGAGATGCAAAAAATTTAACATTAAAACTAAATGAAGAGCTTAGTAAAAGTATAGAATTATCTCCGCCGAATATAGATGAATTAAAATCAGGGGAATCTTTAGATTTAACAATAAAAGTTAATTCTCTAGAAGAAATGAAGGATGGAACATTACTTATTATAGGAAACAAAATAACAAATATACCTATAACAATCTTAAAAGAAAATATAAAAGAAGAGATAGAAAAAGAAATAATAGAAGCACCTAAAGAAGAGGATGAAGAAGATTTAAAAGAAGAAATAAATCAAACAGTTAAAATCCCTACAAATCAAAATTCTGTAAATAACACTCCCACCACCGGATTAAACAAAGAAAATAAAACGAATAATACGCCCGCATTTTTATTATTTTTTATAGTTTTAATATTTGTAGCATTAGTAGGATTAATTTTGTACAAATTTTCAAATAAAAAACCCAAAGAACAAAATTAATTATTTTTTCTTTTCTAACTGTTGTTTCATCAAAATGTTTTCTGCTTGAAGATTATTAACAATAACATTATAATTATGCAATCTTGTAATTAAGTCATTAAGAAAATCAGTTAATTCTTGAGATTTTAATTCCAAACTCTGCGGTTCTAAAATTTCAATTGAACTAGGCATAAAATCAAAACCTAAACTCATCAAAGTTTCTAATTTTTTAACTTCAATTTCTATCTCTGAAAATGTTGAAAAGAATTTTTCATCGACTTTTACACAATCTGCAGTTTCTACAGTTTTAACAACTAAAGTATCAGACTCCTTTAATTTAATTATTACTTTATTCATAGTATCCACTACATGCTCTTGAGGAGCACCCATAATTTCTACTATAATTCTTGCAATTATCTTGGTTTCTGACATATTCAAAAAGCTGAACTAAAGCTATTTAAAGCTTGTGATTTTAAACAAAGACGCCATCGAGCTTAAAACCACATTTAACGCACTTTAGTTCTTTTATATTATTTTTCTTAACATTAAAACCTTCTCTTTCAACAAGAACTTCTTTGCAATTAGGACAAATTGTATCTTCTGCACCTTTCAAAGAGAGATTTCCCAAATAAACATATTTTAAATATTTTTCTGCAATTTTCTTTACACTCTCAAGAGTCCTTAAAGGCGTAGGTCTTAGAGTAATTAATTTATAATCCGGATGAAATGCTGAAAAATGCAAAGGAATATTTTCCCCCAAATTTTCTTTTATCCAAGAACACATTTTTTCTATTTCAGTAATAGAATCATTTTTTCCAGGTATTAATAAATTTGTTATTTCTAACCAAATATTACTCTCTTTAATTATTTGTAAAGTTTTTAGCACAGGAGCAATTCTTCCAGAACAATTTGATTTATAAAAAATATCTTCAAATGATTTTAAATCTATATTTGCTGCATCTATATATTTTAATAATTTTTTTAAAGGTGCTTCATTAATATAACCATTACTAATTATTACCGTAAATATTCCCTCTCTCTTTGCAAGTTTTGCACAATCATACATATATTCATAAAAAATAGTCGGCTCTGTATATGTAAATGCAATTCCAGCCTTATTCAGTTTAGCCATTTCAACTATCTTCTCAGATTTAACTTCATGTATATCTAATTCCTCTGCTTTTATCTGTGAAATCTGAAAATTTTGGCAATTTAAACATTTTAAATTGCATCCCAAAGTACCAATGGACAGCACTTTAGAACCTGGTTTAAAATGAAACAAAGGTTTTTTCTCTATAGGATCCAACTGAATTGCACAAGGTCTATTATAAACTAAAGAATAAAGTTTCCCTTTTACATTCTTTCTTACACCACACAAACCAACCGAATCATCAGAAAGTATACAATAATTAGGACATAAAATACATCTTACTTTTTTCTTATCTAATTTATCATAAAAACTTGCTTCTTTCATAATATCTACTTATTCTAAAGATTTATATTTCTTTTCAAAACCTAGCCGTTGATTTTAACTATATAAAATAGTTCATCCCTTGTTTCAAACCTCTCAAACTTGAGATTAAGCTCTTCTAAAAATCTTATAAACCAAACCCGCTGCTTCTTTTTAATATTAACCCCGCCACCCAAACCTTTAGTTGAAAAAGAAACAACAAAATACTTACATTTTAAAACCTTTAAAATATCCTTAGAAATATCTCTTTTAACAGCTTCTAATGACTCTAAAACCTTAAAGCACAAAACTACATCACAAATTGGAATCTTTTTAAAATTATTAATTTCACTCAAATCCATCTGAATACACTCAGCATCCAATTTATTAGTTTTAAAATAATTATTAGAAAGTTCGCAGTACTTTCCAGACAAATCATAACCATAATACCCTGTCTTAAAACCAAAATCTTTTATTGACAACCCATTTAATCCACAGCCCAATTCGATTATTTTTTTAGGTTTTCCAGTTAAAGAAAATATTTTTTTATATAAATCTTTATAATCTCTAGTTTTAGCAGAAATATTTTTCTCTAAATTTTCACCAATTTTAAACATACCATAAATCTTTCTTAGTTTCTCTCTTGTTTTTTTTAATCTTGCCCGATCATTAAGTTTTGGATCAACTTCACTAAGTATCTTTTCCACAAACTCGTTAGGTAAATCAGAAAGTTCTCTTTTTTCCTTTATTTTTTCAACAAGAGTCATGCTTTAAAGTTAATTTTCTTAATAGTTTCTTGCCCATCAATTATAATCTTTCTTTCTATAGTTCCGTATCTTAAACCATTAAGCCTTGCCTGTAAAGCATCATTTTTATACTTATCAGGAATTTCTATGCCTTCTACAACAATTCTGTGCTTAATTTCAATTTTTTTCTTAAATTGACAATCAGGTACAAAAGTATCCATTAATTTTTTCTCAAAATCTTTATTAACTATAAAACTACAAAAATTAATTTTATATTTTCCCTTAGGATTATGTGGTTTTGCAGAACAGTTCAATTCAAATTTACTATTAGAAATACTTAATAAAATATACTCTAATTTCGCAACCTCGTAAATTTTTTTTAGACTCCCTACAGTCATTTCTTCATCAAGAGTATAAATTGTAAAACCTTTTTTAGTTTCACTAGAATAATCTAAACCTAAATCTTTCTTTGCAAAAATAGTCCCCTTAACATTAATTTTATCATTTTCTTTAGAATTATTAATTATAAAATTAACAAAATCATTTGCCAATTCAAAGCCAGAAACAATTTTTAATTTTGGCCCAAGAGTTACTACATAAACCATTCTATCTTCATAATCTCCCTTACCGAATCTTACAAATTGGCTATGTATTTCTGGGCTATTTTTTCCTTCAAATAGATTTTTTATAAAACTCATTTTAAGCACCTCTTGTTGCATTCTCTGGCTTCCAGTCTTTTTTTACAGCATAAGTCGCAGTATCTGCTACATTTTTAGTAGATTTTACGGCCCAGCCGGTTAAAGATCCTAAAAAAGCTTTTCTATCACTACTTTCTTTTAAATTAAGATCCTTTTTTACTATAATAAATACTGAAACAACCAATAAGGTTAAAACTAAAAAACTAATTATTTTTTTCATATAATTTCACTTAATTCAATACTTATTAAAGTTTTCTATAAATTCTTCAACTCAATGGAAATAGCACTTTCATTAACTCTTGTGTATTCAGGGCATAAAATGTAGGGATAATTATTTCTATCACAATATTTTATAATTTCTGAAGTGAATTTAACCACTACATTCAACCCCCGTTTATTTCTATGTATAACTTCAAAATCTTCTAATTCATTTTTTACTTTTTCAGCTTTTTCAAATAATTGATTTAACCTATTTCGATTTAACTTAACTAAAATATCAAAATAAATTCTTTCATGAACCTTAGATAAAGAACTTGAAATTTTGATATAATTTACCCAATCATACTCTCTAAATGCAATAAAACCCCCATAACCTAAATTTACTATATCTTTTACGCCAAAAGAGCCTATAATTATATCTGAAAAATTACCATTACATAAAATATTATCTCCAATTGCACCCGTAGCATCTTCAACTAACAAACATTTATTTTCTTTACATATTTTTGAAATCTCTTTTAAGGGTTGTTCAGCAAAATATCCTGCTAAAGAAGTAATTAATAATGCAGAAGCATCTTTTGCATTTTTTGAAAGAGATTCTAAATCTATTATTCCATAATCAGTTTTAACTTCCCTTATTTCAAAATTGAATAATAAAGGATAATTCTTAAAAGAAATCCATCCACCTTGATCTGGAATGAGAATAACATTTTTAGTAGGATTAACTTTTGAAACCATTTCAAGTGCCATCAACAAAGCAAGATTTCCTCTTTCTACAACTTTAATATGATTTAATCTCAAGAATTCTCTTAACCTTCCAAACACCTTATCATGCATTATTCAGTCAAGAAAAGTATATTTTATAAAGTTTATTGGTTTCCTTTAAATACTATTTAAACAGCCCTGTAGTCTAGCCGGCCAAGGATGCGAGGCTCTGGACCTTGCGACTCAGGTTCAAATCCTGACGGGGCTATCCGTGTTGACATGACAATCGAGTGTGATCTGAATGCTTAGAATTCTGATAGCAAAATTGCCCCACATTTTGAACGTGTGCGAAGATTCCATTTTAATGGCTAAACATTACCTTTACTGAAAAAAGATGCGACACGTTAGCTGTGTTAAAAAAATAAGGGGAAGATAATTTGCAGAAAGATTTAAATAAACTCAAATGGACTACAATTTATGGAAAAAAGATTTTCTATGGGCACTATAGGTATCTTACACCTTATTGTTTATTCTCTTCTTCTTATCATAATTACAGGCCTTATAATTAACTTAATAATAAATAAAAAAATATTCGGAGCAATAATATTAATAAGTTTTAATTTTATTTTATTTCTACCTGCAGTTATTCTCCTTTTAACAAATAATAAAATTATAATCCAAGAAGACAAAATAATATTTCCAAGACAAGCGAGGTATGATGGAAAATATGGATTTATAGGAGATTTAAATATTTTTGCTTTTATAAAAAAGAAACCTATAATCTCCATTCAGGATATTACATTTCTAAGATATAATTATAATTACTTACCTGTAGTTATGTGTTCCGCAAAAGACCCCTTAAGAAATTTATTAACTATAAATTCTAAAGTTTTAGGTAAAAAAAGTTTTACACTTATTCGATTTAATAAAACTAAAATTATAGAGCTCATAAAAAATTTAAAAAAAATGAATCCCTCAATTAAACTATCAAACGAATGTTCTAATTTGATTAATTGATAAAAAACCGTTCCTCCGATGTCACGCATCCAATGGTCTTTCTGACGAACTAACCTAAAAAAAAGAAAACAAATCACTTAGTAAATATCTTAACTATTACTTGTTCAACTTCTTTGATTTTAGATTCTTTAAGAGAACCAGATTTATAAAAAATAATGGACTTATCTGCTGTAACTAAACTAATTAAATAACTCTTATTGCTTCTTCAGGCGTTAAAATCTTAATATTCTCATACTCTTTCAATTTCAAAAGATGTTTATCCTGACTAATTATGAAATCAACTTGTCCATAGACTGCAGCCCAAATAAATTTATCATCTTCAGGATCTTCCTTAACTATATTGGCACATATAGGGACATCAATCATGATTGAATTTTCTAAAATAAGATTCTTCCATTCCTCAATTAGCTCTTTGTCCATAGAAATCTTAAAAGTTTTAAGAGTTTTTACTAATTCTTCTATAATCTCTTCAGAACTAATTAATTGAAATTTTCCTTCTTTCCATTTATTTATAATTTGAGAACAAAAATTGCCTTCCCAAAATATTCCAGAAATAAAAACATTTGTGTCTAAAACGACTCTCATTTTTTTCTAGCTTCTTTTATAGCTTCTGTTACATCTACTTGTTTTAAATTCTTAAGTTTTGCAAAATCTCTAGTTTTTTTAAGCAATTTATCTATTCCATTAAAATTAGGCATTTCTAATTTCTTTAAAACAATAGTATTATCTTCGCCAATAATAACAAACTTCTCTCCTTCATGTATTCTAAGCTTATCTCTTAGACTTTGAGGTATAACTACTTGTCCTCTTGAACTCATACTTGTTATTTCTAAATTTTCCATTTTGACCTCCAATAAATTTATACTATCAGTAAGATTATCTTATTTATAAAGCTTTCTGTAATTTTACTAACAGTCCCTCTCAAGTCATGTTTCCTATAGATAACCTGACGGGGCTATCCGTGTTGACATGACAATCGAGTGTGATCTGAATGCTTAGAATTCTGATAGCCAAATTGCCCCATATTTTGAGATAACATTAATCTTCCAATCTTATCCACTTTTTTTCTTCAATCTTCTTTATAAGTTTAGAATACAAAGATCTATCAATCTTTTTTATTTGTTCTTGAATTTCCTGTTCTAAAGGAATACCGTACGCCTTACTTCTATTTAAACTCCAATTATAAACGATTGCAGCCATAGCATCAGTTGTTCTATCCGTCAATTGAGGAAATAGTTTATAAAAATTGGTCCTAATTTCTAAAGAAGAATACTCGGGATGAGCAACGGCTATTGCTAACCAAAACTCACTTTGAGTATTAGTCATAACTTTTATAAAATCTTTCCAAATAGGATTTTTTTTGAGTAAGTCTGTTTGTTGTTGATAACCGCACCAATAAAGACTGCGATTAGAAACTATATCTCCAACTAACCAAGGTTCATCAATTAATTCCACATGATTTTGCGAATAATCATATCTTAATCCATCTAAATAATTCAAACATTGTCTTAATCCTTCTTTTCTTACTTCTCTATCTAATGCAGGATAAACGAAACCTAAAACATTAAACACTGGAACAATAGTATCTTGATTTGGTCCACCAGCCATAGATTCTCCAAATGCCCTATTAGAAGAGATATCTCTTATTCTTTCTATATAGGATCTTAAATTCTTAACCGCCCTTAAGGGATTTTCAAAAAGTAAAGTTTGAAACTCTTGGGCGATAGAATTAGCCTTAGAATATTGTTCTCCTAAAATTGAAACCATTTCTGAAATAAACTTTTGATCAAAGCTAAAATTATCAATTACTCCATTCTTTTTAAGACTGATTGAAGGGATCCGTTTTACTTTTGGTTCAGAAAGCTTCTTTTCCAATTCTTCCTTAAAATTTATTAGTATAACCATTGTTTAAAAGAACTAATTAAGACTTATAAAACTAATCTCAAAATCGTCTCATTCTTCTCTCCACAATATATAAACAGAACTCCGAGGTATCTCTGACAAACCAACCCAAAAAAAGAAAACAAATTACTTAGTAAACATCTTAACTATTACTTGTTCAACTTCTTTTATTTTAGATTCTTTAAGAGAACCAGATTTATAAAGAATAATGGACTTATCTGCTGTAAATAACCTATTAGGTCTAATTGAACTAGTCAAAGGCAAACTTCCCTTTTTAAAATCTTTATTGTTTAGAATCAAAAAATATTTATCCACTCTAGCTTCGCTAGTTATTTGACAGAGAATGATATCATCCCCTTCTAATTCAGCAACTACTAAAGCAGGTCTCTTTTTTGAATTACTCAAATCTGAAAATGGAAAAGGTAATACTACTACATCCCCTTTTACAAATTCTTCCATGCTTTTTCATCCTCTTTGCTATTCCAATCTTTAGCTAAAACCATTTCGCTAAACTTAAGAATATCTCTAAAATCATCTTTCATAGATTGTTCAACTTTTTGTGATTTTTCTAATAAAATCTTATTATCTAATTGTATAACTATTAACTCATCTCCTTGTTCTATTCCTAGAGTTTCTCGCATAGTTTGAGGAAGAGCAATTTGTCCTTTTTCAGATACTTTAATTGTTTTCATCATATTCAAATGTAAGAATATTCTTACTTATAAAGCTTTCTATTTTTTAGATTATATTTCGATGGTCTCTCCTACATCACACAACAGGCTCACCCCCTGACAAACCACCCTAAAAAACAGGTTTAATATGTATCTATAATCTCTTTAACCTTATTCACGAAGTTTATTGCTTTTCTCTGTAACCCCTCTGCTTCTTTTATATCAAAAAAGATTTTAGTTGAATAATTTGCCTCTTTTCTCTTTGCTTTATTCTTAATATAATCTAAAACTTCTTCCTTTTCTATAGCCACCTTACTAACTATTGCTATATCTTCTCTATCTAGTTTAATTTTGTAAAAATCTTTAATTAATATTAATAAAGTAGCTAAATGATTTTTTGTTGAATAGCCTTTTAACGCACACAATGCTAAAGACGCCTGATAAATAGAATAATAAGAAACAACAATTGCCCAATCATTAAATTCCTTTAATCCTAGAGTGGCTTGAAGAAACTTAAGATTATGATCTGCTTTTTCTATGTGACCTTTAACTAAAGCAGGAGTTTCAGTTTCTTTAGTTATTTTCTTGGATTTAAGATACTGATTGAAATCTCTATTTCTTCTTTCTTCACTTTCCAGCCATAGTTCCCAAAGCTCTTTAGTCATTTAATACCTCTTTGTAAAACTGATCATTTCCCGATAATGGAAATCCTGTCTTTATTGCGTGAGTTATAACTTTATCTTCTTCTCTTAATATCTGTTCTTTAAAATAGTCAAAATTAATTATAAAAGTTTGTATTTTAACTCCTGTTATTGCTTCTATATCTTTTTTAAGTTTTTGATCTTCAGATTCTTTTTTATTATAAACTAAAAGCAAGTCTATATCACTTTCTTTTGAAAAAGTTCCTTTTGCAGTCGAACCGAAAAGGAGGGTGATTAAAGGTTTAATCTTAAGTTTATCTAATAAGTCGGTTATTGCCCTTCTTCTATCTAAAGGAAGTTCATTAAACTTTTTATAATCAAAATAAGCTAGAATAGCATAAAGTTGTTTATTTTTAGGATTTAACTTATAGAAAGTATTTCCTATCTTTTTAGTACAAATTATAAGGTTGTTTGTTTGAAGATTCTTCAGATGTTTAAGAGTAGTATTCTGAGTTAGTTTTGTTTCTCTTAAAATCTCACTAAAATAAAGCTCTTTAGTATAATTTCTATAAAAACAGGCTAATATCTTTTCTTTTCCGTTTCCGAATAATGTATTGTTCATTTTATGTATAGCTTAGTACATTTAATGTACTATATAAATCTTTCTATTTTTTAGAGTATATTTCGATGGTCCCTCCTACATCACATCATAGGCTCACCCCCTGACGAACCAACCCAAAAAAACACTTATTAGCCTTACCCTAATTAAATCGAGGACAAAAATTTAATCCCTATAAATTAAATCGTGATGATCGTAATCTTCAAAAAAAATTGTCTGATTTTGATGATCTACTTTAAAAACTAAAACAAAATGTCCTATGTGGACTCTATTCAAGCTTTTCATATCATAAGTTAAAAATTTATAACTATGATTAGGATTTTCTAAAATAGAATCAATCTTTTTTCTAACTTGAAAATAATGCGTATTATCTTTCTTTTTGAGCTTAGCTAACTTTTTTACAATCTCTTCACTATAGCAATCTTTGTACATTAAGATACCTCTTTTTCTAATTCCTCACGAGAAAAATGCTTTCCTTTTATAATTTTAGCTAATTTGATTTTATATTCAGGCCTTAATTCAGGTTCTAAAGAAAGTTGTTCATATTCAGTTACGACTATGTTTATTGCCTGAGACTTATCTCTTAAACCAAATTTTGCTTTTACTATGTTTAACACCCTATTAGTATTTTCGTCTATATTTATCACAGCTTGTACCATATTACATCACGTATATAAGTATATATGTCTTATATATAAATCTTTCTGTAATTTTTGCCACAGTCCCTCTCAAGTCATGTTTCCCATAGATAACCTGACAGGGCTATAAACACTCGCGTGACATTCTAGGGACCATTTGTCCACAGCCCCTTAAATTCTAAATGTGAACTACTCAGCACTAAAGTGCTGAGCGTCATTAGTTAAATTGAGCTAATCTTAATTGTTCTTTTCCATATTTATAATACTGATAATCAACTGCTTTCCAATGTTTCTTTTGGCTATGTTCAACATAGAATCTTACGGAATCTTTTGTAACTGCATCAACAGTTCTATAAAAATATCCCGCACTCCAGAATTTTTTACCCCATAACTTATTTTTAAGTAAATCTTTATGATATTTTCTTATCATATAAGATGAGAAACCTTTTAGCTCTCTGACTATTTTTTCTATACTATGCTTCTTCCAATTACTAATAAAAATATGTCCATGGTCTGGTCCAAAGTCTATAGCAGGAATTACAAGACCAAGCTTTTCTGATTTTTCAAGGAGATATTTCTTTGTTAATTCAAAAACCTTCTTATTCGCAAATACGTCTCTCCTGTATGCAGGAGTAATCTGCAAGTGTAGATTACTTTCTCCTACAGTTGAGCCCGTTTTAACTAATTCGTTTTTCATTTTTTTCTCCCGACGCAAAGTTTTTATAGAAAGACAGCTTACACTAATTGGTTTCTTTCAAGTAGCGTAGCGTCAACGCTACGTTACATTTTAGTATGTTTTAGAAGAAATACTTTACGCAATTCATCTCAGACCTAAAGGTATGAGTGTTCTTGTGCTAAAAGGTATAAAAGCCGAAATAAAAAATACCTCAAAAAGTTCCGCCACAAGGCCAACGTGTCGCATCTTTTTTTAGTGCAAGTAAATTATTACCTAAATTTTAGAATCTACGCACACATTAAAAACGTGGCGGAATAAATTTTAAGATAAAAGAAGAATTTATTGAATCTAGATCTTCAAGAAAATTAATAGTCCTGCCACAACCAAGGTCTCTCTTTTCTTACCTCCATAAATAATTCAAAGCTAAGTTTGTCTTTCTTATCAGGAAGATAATTAGGAAATTTATTTACATCAAAATTCGGTTTATTAATCAAAAAGGTAAAAAATTCTGTTAAGTCTTCATCAACTAAAACATTTAACCCCCGTTCATAAGATCTTTTGGCTAATTTTTCAACACAATCCCACATATGAAATCCAGCGATTCTAATTACTTTAACTATACCTAATTGATTAATTATATAATCTTGATTAGGATAGGAATAAGTTCCATCAGATTTTTTTGTAGTATGAGTTTTAAAATCCATCCCTACGTTTAGAATCTTATCCGATTCATGAAGTTCAATCATATCTGAAAGGGTAGTATCATTAAAAAGGGCATAATTTATATTAAAACCTTTTTGCCTATATCTCAAATCTATACATTGGTTTAAAAGAAGTTTATATTTTTGTTTAAACAAATCAGGTTCTTTTACATTCATCCAGCGCTTACACCCCAATTCAAAGTTTATTATCTCTGGAATAGGATATAAAAATACAAACTCTTGCATATCTAATTATTAATATTTAAACTTATAAAACTAATCTAGATATATAAATAACACTCCAAGGTATCTCTGACCAACTAAAACCGAAAGATATATAAATAACCAATATCTTGGTTTATATAACCCAATAAAGTGGTTAATATGATAACTCAAAAACAATTCAAAATATTTGGGATATTCGCAAGTAAACCTTTTGTAGAACATACCCGAAACGAAATAAAAAAAGAACTAAAAGAAAAGTCTAATAATGCTCTAGCTTTAACTATCAACCTATTAAAAAAAGAAGAAGTCCTAATTGAAAAAAAAGTTGGAAAATCTGGTCTTCTAACCCTTAATTTAAACAAAGATTTAACCTTTTCTTATCTCGAATTATGGAGTTTATCCAAACTTCCCCATTTAGCTAAACTTTCTCTGGAAACCTTAAAAAAAGAAATTACTGAAAACACCCCATTTTATTCCTTAGTTATCTTTGGTTCTTATGCTATAAATCAACAAAAGGATAACTCGGATTTAGATATTGCAATTTTTATTGAAAAGGAAAACAATAAAAAGCAAATAGAAGCTTTAGTGAATAGTGCAAAATTAAAAAGTACAATTGAAATAGATGCACATATTATCCCAAAATCAGAGATGATTGAAATGCTTACAAATAAAGAAGAAAACTTAGGAAAACAAATAGCACGAAAACATTTAGCTTATTATAATAATAGGATATTTTATGAAATAATCAAAGAAGGGAGGGATCATGGATTTAGGATATAAAATTTATCTTGCACGAGCTCAGAACGAATTAAACCTTTCAATGATAGTTCAAAAAATAAGTGATAATAAGAAACTACAAATTGAAGTGTTTGAAATGAAAGAAGATACTTATTATAGCGCAGCTATTTCTCATGCTTACTATTCAATATTTTATGCTGCAAAAGCTTATCTTTTATTAAAGAATATAAAGACTCTGGCGCCTGAAGAACATAGAAAAACCTTTGAAGAATTCTCAAAGCTCGTAAACAAAGGTATAATTGATGTAGAATTACTCAGAATCTATCAAAGTATGCTTATCAAAGCAGATACGCTTCTAAATATATTTGAACTAGAAAAAGGAAAAAGAGGAAAGTTCACTTATAGAAGAATACCTCAAGCAAATCAAGAACCTGCGCAAGAAAGTATAAAAAATGCACAAATATTTTTTAAGAATATATTTAGATTATGTGAGAAATAATAGCCTTATTTTGCCACAGTCTCCCAAGTCATATTTCTTCTAAATAAGCTGACGGGACTATAAACACTCGCGTGACATTCGAGGAACCATTTCCTCACAACTCCTTAAATTCTAAATATGAAAGCCGAAATAAAAAAATACCTCAAAAAGTGGATTTTGAGCTGAGAATTCCGCCACAAGGCCAACGTGTCGCATCTTTTTTTAGTGCAAGTAAATTATTACCTAAATTTTAGAATCTACGCACACATTCAAAACGTGGCAGGAGAAAGTTGAAAATAAAAGAGAAATTAAATGTAGATATTAAGCTTATAAATTTTATTTAGTTAATTTAATTTCTGCAAGTTGTCTATTAAGAATTACATAAAGAGGAATATAACCATTTCCAAAGTTTTCATGAATATAACCTAAAACCTTCATTTGTGGCAACTTCTCTCTTGCCGAGATTTTATTAATCTCATCTTCTATTAATGGATCATTGTTCTTAATTCTTTGAGACAGTTCTTCAAAGCTCAATTTGCTTCCAGTTCTATAAAAATCTATTTCTTCTAAAGATCTATCTATCCTACTTAATCTTTGAGTATATAATTGAACTTGCTTTTCAGATTTTAATGCCCCAACAGGATAATCTCCTTTTTGTAATAAACTTCTCGGCGTTCCTTTCCATTCAGATCCTAAGGTAACAATACCATAAGAAGAACTTAAAATTTTAGCTATATTATAATTAATATATCTCGAATTTAAATTAATTTTATCTAACTTAGACCAAATCGCAATAATTTCTAAAGATTCAAAGTTAAAATCATTAATTCTTTCCACTTCGTCCGCAAAATCCCCTAAGTTAGCACAAATATAATCCTGAGCTTCAGAATTATTCTTTTCCTTTAAATTTTTAGCAATATCAATTATCTTTATTTGATAGTTATTCAAAAGAGTTATAACTGGATGTTCTTCAAAGCCTCTTAAATTCAAGGCATTATTCACTTCTGAATCTGTAAGGGGTAAGTTCATAATTTAAAAAATGATTCAAGCTTTATAAAACTAATCTAAAAACCCTATCCGTGAGATTTGAATAGAACTCCGAGGTATCTCTAACAACCAACCCAACCGAAACCTTTAAATATCTACACATACATACACGTATTAACACATAATACACAAGGCGATAAATATGGTAAATGTAACATTAGCTATTCCCGTAGAATTAAAACAAAAGATGGATTTATTCAATGAAATTAATTGGAGTGCTGTTGCAAGGCAAGCATTTGACGAAAAAATAAACGATTTAGAATTCATCAAAAAGTTTAAAGCAAAAAGTATAGTTACAGAAAGAGATACTTTAGAATGGGGTAAAAAGTTAAATAAAAGTTTGGCAAAAAGAAGGTACTCCGTCTAAAATGGACTTAATCGTAGATGCTAATATTCTTTTTTCTATTTTAATTAAACAAGGAAAGACCGAAGAACTTATTTTTAAAAATGAATTTCATCTTTTTACTCCAGAATATATTTTTGAAGAATTTGAAAAACATAAATCAGAAATTATAGAAAAAACACAAAGAAATTCTGAAGATTTTAATAATTTGACGAATATATTGAAAAAGAGAATAAATACTATTAGTAATGAAGAAACTGAAAGATTTATTATGGCCGCTAAAAAAATAAGCCCAGATCCAGATGATATTGATTATTTTGCCTTGGCATTGAAAATTAAATGCCCCATTTGGAGTCAAGATAAAAAGCTTAAATTGCAAAAAAAGATTATAAAATATACTCTACAGAAGAAATAGTGAAGTTATTTGAATAAAAAAAGAAGTAAATAATATGATTCAAAATAAAAGAAAATTAAAAAAGACCTTATGGGTATTTACCTTATTTTATTTAATAGGATTAATAATTGGTTTGGGTCTAATCTTTTCAATGTCCAACGCCCCAACTACCAAAAATATAATTTTTATTTTAGTTCTAGACTTTGTTATTATGGGCACAATTACCTATCTCTACATTTGGAAAGAGCTCCCAACAATTGGAATTTAGTTAATTCAGATATCGAAAAAAACCTTCCCTCGAATGTCACGCATCCGGGGGTCTCTCCTACATCACACAACAGGCTCACTGTCTGACGAAACGAATTTTATAAAAAGAAAAAATTAAATCTGTCCAGTTTCAGTATATTTTTTAATCAATCTTTCAACTACCACAGCAGGAGCAAATCCTTTCTGTGCGCATACTTTAACAAAACCATTATAAATTGCTCTATCTACATTATAATCCAATTGCATTTTTTTCTGTGCTTTAAGACTTGCCGCCATATTTTACCACCAAAAATTAAATTATTAATCAAGTTTATAAGTATTAGCTTTTAAACTATCGAACCAGCTTCTTTAATAATAGTAGTTTTCCAACAGCAGAAACTCTTCTAATGAAAACTATTTTAATCATAAATTATTAAAAGATAAGTTTATTAAAAACCTTTTCTTTTGAATTGAAATGACTAAAACAACTTGGTATATTTACATTCTAGAATGTCTTGATGGTTCTTATTACACTGGTGTCACAAACAACCTAGAAAAAAGAATGAAAACCCATCAATCTGGAAAAGGAAGTAAATATGTAAAAAGAAAAGGATTTAACCATTTAATCACCTCCTCCAAATGCAAAGACAAATCAGATGCATGCAAAAAAGAATATTTAATTAAACAACTTCCAAAACATGAAAAATTAAAATTTTTAAAAAATCTAAGTCTTAATCCCATTATTTGATTTGTTATTATAATCTATAAATATCCAGTTTAATATTCCTAAACTAGTTATAGCTAATAAAGCCAAAACAAAAGCCATTTCGAAAACATTTGCGGCAAAATACAAAACAGTCAAAGTAACCGCATGTGCAAACATATAACCAAAATTCCTATAAGTTGAAGTATCTAAAAGAGATTTTTGATGTCTATCTTTAACTAACCTAGCATCCAAAGGCACCATAATAAATAATACACCTAATTCAGCAAAGACTAGTGTCACATACAAAAAGATTCTTGTCAATTCTGAAATATTTTGTATTCTTAATAACCAAATTATTGCAATCCAAAATGCACCTAAAATAATAAATTTAGATTTGCCCCATTTATCGGCTAACTTACCTATAACAATAGTCGTAGACATAGCTACAATCGCAATTATTGTAGGCATTATACCTACACTTTCAAAACTTAAAAAAGTTATAAAAACAAATATAGGAATAATCGTATATTCAACAGTATAATCTATACCTAAAAAGAAAATTGTCAACAAATTTATTCTATTTTTAGTTTGTTTTAAAAAATCAAAAACCCCATCAACCACCTTAGGCTTCAAATGATCCATTTTTATTCTAGATAAAGGAATTAAAGAAGTCAATAACATTAAACTACTTAAAATAACTAAATATTGTTTATTTAAAAATATTAAAAAACCAGCACCCACTAAAGGAGCAACTAAACCTCCTGTCTGCCTTACAACCATTAAAAATCCAACTTGTTTTCCGACTCCAGCCCTTGGATGAACACATTCATTAAATACAAACCAGTGTGCAACCCAATAAAATGAATCTGCTATAGCTAGACAAATTGCCAATGCAACCAACAAGGGCCAGTCATAGTTAGTGGGATATAATAACAAAAAACTTCCTATATGCGCAATAATTGCGATAATAATTGTTTTCTTTGCACCATACCAAATAACAAATTTTCTTGCTAAAAAATTAAGTGCAACATCAGTTGCATTAAAAATAATCAGAAACAAAATGACTTGCTTTAATGGAAATCCCGCACTTAATAATAAAATCGGAATAAATATGCTTACTAAACTTACTCCAATAGTATACAACCAGATAGAAAACTCTAATTTAGACAAATCTGACTTAAAATATTTATAGAAATTTGCATAATAATGTTTTAGTACTCTCATTTCAACCTCTTTTAATTAAATTAAAGATACAGTCTTTAAAAACATTTTTATTTATAAACCTTTATATATCTCTCTTAATTTAAACTAAATATGCAAAAAACTAAATATTACTCCTGGAAAAAAGGGAATTTAGCCAAAGGCTGTCAATTATGCATAAAAGGTCAAAAAATGGTTTTGTTCATAACAGGCTTATGCCACAAACATTGTTATTTTTGTCCAATCTCAGAAAAGAAATTTAACAAAGATGTTTTTTACATCAATGAGCTTAAAACTAATAATCTAAAAAAAATCTTAGAAGAAACAAAAAAAGGAAATTCTTTAGGTTGTGGTATTACTGGTGGGGATCCTTTAATGAAAATTAAAAGAACGACAAAATTAATAAAATTCTTAAAAAAAACATTCAAAAATAAATTCCATATTCATTTATACACACCTTTAGAATTAGTAAATGAAAGCAATTTAAAACAACTAAATCAAGTGGGCTTAGATGAAATTAGATTTCATCCATCTCTAGATTCAAATAGATTATGGAATAAAATTTCCTTAGCAAATAAATTCAAATGGGGTATAGGTGTAGAAATTCCTCTTTTACCAAATAAAGAAAAAGAAATCAAACAATTATGTGATTTTATAGATGATAAAGTCGATTTTCTAAATTTAAATGAACTTGAAGTTTCAGATACAAATTCTGATGCTTTGATTAAAATGGGCTTTAAAATAAAATCAAAAGATTCATTTGCAGTAAAAGGAAGTGAAAAATTGGGATTAAAAATTTTAAAGTATTGTAAAAATAAACATTATAATATCCATCTATGTACTGCAAAATTAAAAGATAAAATTCAATTCACAAATAGAATAATCAAATACGCTCAAAGCACTGCAAAACCTTATGATTTAATAACAAAAGAAGGTATGCTTAAACATGGTGCAATTTACACTAAAAACCCTAAAACAACCTATAATCTACTTATTAAAAAATTTAAAGTACCTAAAAAACTTCTAGAAATGGATAATAAAAACAAAAGAATATTAACTGGAGATTGGATTGTTTTAGAATTAAAAGATAAACTAAAACAATATAAACTTGCAATTATAGAACAATATCCAACAGCAGAAAAAACAGAAATAGAGGTTACATACCTATGACAGTACAATATGACCAACATTTTATGATTAACAAAGAAGTTTTAAAATATATTGGAAACCTAACTAAAAAGAAAGATAAAGTTTTAGAAATTGGTGCAGGACATGGAGAACTTACTCAATTCTTAAATGGAAAAATTACTTCTTTAGAAATAGATCAAGATTTATTCAAACTTTTAAAAGCTAAGATTAAAAATGTTAATTTTATTAATACAAATGCACTAAAATATAATTTAAATAATTTTGATATAATCCTAGGAAATCTTCCTTATTACATTTGCGAATCTTTATTTAACAAACTAATTAAGACTAAATTTAAACAAGGAATTTTTATGATTCCAAGAAATTTTATAGAAAAAGGTGTTCTAAATTATGTAATCAAAGATTTCTTTAATATAGAAATTCTAAAAGAAATTAACAAAGAGGACTTTTTACCCCTTCCAAAAACAGAAAGTGTTTTGATCAAAATAACTCCAAAAGAACCAACTGCATTTGGTTTAATATACCTACAAAATACTAAAAAGTTAAAAAATGCAATTGAATATGCACTAACTAAAAAAGGATATACTCAAAAACAAGCAAAAGAAAAAATGCCTAATTTAAAATTCTTAAATAAAAAGTGTTTTGAACTTAACTTTGAAGAATGGTTACAAGTAATCGGTTTTTCTAGAACAATTATCTTACAAAAATAAAAAATAAATCAAACCAAAAATACCCAATGAAATTAAATTTATATAAAATCCTTTTTTTAATTTAGATTTTTCTTCTCCACTAAAGAAAAACATAATCATTAAAATTGATAAATAACCAAAAGCATGTGCAAAACGTGCTACTCCATCTCCACTCGGATTTAATATTCCTGAAAAATCAGCATAAATAGACAGCCAGCCCACAACCATTATAGGTAAAGGTATCAACAACTGATAAGTAATATATAACGGTTCAAATAAAATTGCGGCAGCAACTAAACCCATTATTGCACCAGATGCACCCGAACTACCACCTGTAGAACTTAAAGACAATCCAATTAAAGAATCTCCAATACTACTAATCAACATTGCTCCCAAATAAATCCAAATTGTCTTTTTAGTCCCTATTCTTCTTTCTAAAACCTTACCAAAAATAAAAAGTGCAAGCATATTTCCAAACAAATGGATCAAATTTGCGTGAATAAAACCACTAGAAATCAAAGAAAACCATCTTGTATAATCTAACAAATCTTGAGGATAATTCAAAAGCAAACTAAATATTTCCTCAGGCAAAAACAACCAAGCAAATACACTTATTAAAATAGTTAAAATAACAATAAAACTTGTAAACTTAGCATCAAATAGAAACAGATATATATCATGAAAGGGTCTAAATAAATCTTTAAATTGTTTTTTACCAAAAATAATCTGAAAAAAAACTATAGGTGTTAATAAAATATGCAATACTAAATCTAATAATAATTTTGATTCTGATTTTATCTCAGGCATAATTCAATTAAAACAAACTTATTTAATAACTATGCGGTTTACGGGATTTGAACCCGTACAGCAGGCTTGGGAAGCCTGAATCATAACCATTAGACTAAAACCGCACAATATCTCTAAAAAAAGCTATATTTATTTAACTTTCCAACCAAAACTTTAAAAATCTGTCTTTATAAGTTATAATTATGACAAAAGAAAGAAGATTAATCACTGCAGCTCTGCCATATACAAACAATGTTCCACATATAGGAAATATAGTGGGCTCTCACTTACCAGCAGACATTTTTGCTAGATATTGCAGGCTTCAAGGTTATGAAACTTTGCTAATTGGTGGAACAGATGAACACGGAACTGCCTCAGAAATCGCAGCTCAACAATTAGGTGTATCTTGTCAAGAGCTATGTGATTTTTTCTATAAGATTCACAAAGAAATTTACGACTGGTTTAATATTTCTTATGATAATTTTTCAAGAACGAGTAAAAAAGTTCATCACAACACAGTTCAAGAATTTTTCAAAGAAATGTATAAAAATAAATATTTAATAGAAAAAACGATAAAAGTTCCTTTTTGTCAACATTGTTTAAGATCACTAGCAGATAGATATATTGTTGGAAAATGTCCTAATTGCGGATATGAATCAGCACGTGGAGATCAATGTGAAAAATGTAGTTCATTACTAGAACCAACTTCACTAATAAATCCAAAATGTGCAGTTTGTAATCAAAACACAATAATTTTCAAAGAAGTAAAACATCTTTTCCTAGACTTAGAAAAATTATCACCTAAATTAGAATCCTGGATTAAAAAACAAACACACTGGAGAAAACAAGTCTCAAGTATTGCCCTCTCTTGGATAAAAGAAGGATTAAAATCAAGAGATGTAACAAGAGAATTAAACTGGGGCATCTCGGTACCTATAAAAGGGTATGAAGCATTAAAAATCTACGTTTGGGCAGAAGCAGCAATAGGCTATATCAGCTCAACGAAAGAATGCACAAAAGATTGGGAATTATACTGGAAAAACAAGGATTCAAAAATCTACCATTTTATAGGAAAAGATAATATTCCTTTCCACACCTTACTTTTCCCAGGAGAATTAATTGCAGAAGGCTCATTCAATTTACCTTACAATGTTGTAGGTTTACAATATCTTAATTATGAAGGTTCAAAATTCTCAAAAAGCAAATCTCACGGAGTATTCTGTGAAAATTTAAAAAATACTGGCCTTTCATCAGATTACTGGAGATTCTATGATTCATTAGTAATTCCAGAAACTGGAGATACAGATTTTATTTGGAATGATTTTAGAGATTGGATAAATAATGATTTAATTAGCAACTTCTCAAATTATATAAACAGAACTTTAAGTTTTACTTACAAAACTTATGGTTCCGAAATAAAAGGAAAAGTAGATGAAAAATTTCACAAACAAGTTTCAGAACAAGTTGATAAAATTATCTCACTTTATGAAAAAGTAGAATTAAGAGAAGCACTAAGAGAAATTTTAAAACTCTCTGATATAGGTAACAAATACTTCCAATCTAAAGAACCTTGGAAATCAAAAGATAAAGATGTTTTATTTAATTGTATAAACTTAATTAAAATCTTAGGTTTAATCTCGCAACCTTACCTTCCAGAAACTTCAAAGAAAATACTTTCATTCTTGAATTGTAATGAAAAAGATTGGAGCAAAATAAAAGAATTTAATATTACAAAAATAAGTGAACCCAAGATATTATTTGAAAAAATAGATGATAAAAAATTAGAATCTTTAAAACAAATAACATCTAAAGTTACAGAATATAGAATAAAAACAAATAATCCAAAACCAACACAAAGAGGTGAATCTAAATTGGTAAAATATGAAGATTTTAAGAAAATAGACTTAAAAGTTGGAGAAATCCTAGAAGCAAAACCGCATCCAAATGCAGACAAATTAATGGTTTTAAAAATAGATTTAGGTGAAGAAAATCCAAGAACTATAGTTGCAGGAATAAAAAATTATTATAATCCAAAAGCAATTATTGGACAAAAGGTAATTGTAGTTGCAAACTTAGAACCTATTAAATTAAGAGGTATAGAGAGTAATGGGATGATATTAGCTTCCCTAGATAAAGAAAACTTAAGTCTCTTAACTACAGACAAGGAAGTTTCAAACGGCTCATCAGTTTCTTAAATCTATTTTTTTCTTTTGTTTAATTTATTCATTATTTTATCATACATTACTTTTAATTTAAGCCCCATTTTTCCTAAAAAAGATTTTCTTAAACCAATTGCTTTATACGGACAATTTTCATGACAACAGTAGCAGTGTATACATTTTTTATAATCCCACTCTGGATAAGGTTTTAATGTAATACATTTAACAGGACAAACTCGTGCGCAAGTTCCACATCGCGTACATTTTTCTTCAATAACATACGGATCGGCTATATCTCCTGCAAAAATAGTATGATAAATCGCAGTTAAAATTTTTCCCTTGTGAACCATAGGTTTCTTAAAATTTACAACTTTTTTCTTACCAATAATTTCATATTCAGGAATAAGATGATGACCTTTTGCTAATCTCAATAAAGGAATATTATCCAATTTAAAACCCATTGACTCTGAAGCAACGCAATCTAAGGCGGCACCATTTCTTGAAGCAATTATCATTCCTGCCTTTTTTGGAACTCCACCAGTACCAGGACCATCACCCTCTAATCCCATTACCCCATCCATAATATTTATTTGGGGTTGAATAATATTATATATATCTAAAAGTATCTGATGAAATCTTATGGAACTTCTACCTACAGAATGGTATTTTTGTTTCAAACCACCTGGAACAAAACCATAAAGGTTTTTCATTGCACCCGTATATTGTGCAAGCATATGCGTTTTAAGTTTTGGAATATTAATAATTAAATTATATTTATCAAATAGATTAGGTAATTCAATATCCATACTCTGATATTTCGCTTTATGTGTTAAGGGTGCAACTTTTTCTAATAATAACAATTCAGCACCATACTTTTTAGCAATATCTTCCATCCCGGTTTTCCCAAAAAGTAAATGTTTTTCTTGTGTAAAAAATCCCGTACTTTCGGCAATAGTAATTTTACACTTTTTTGTTTTAAGAAGTTTACAAACTGCTTCAACAATTGCAGGATGTGTTGTTATCGCTTGTTTAGGAGTTGCAGAAGTCAACAAATTAGGTTTGATTAAAACTTTAGAACCAAATTTAAACTCAAATTGAATATCTAATAGAGCTTTTCTAACTGCATTATCAACTTCTTTTTGATTATAAGATTCACATTCAACAATTGAAACTTTTTCCATTTTCACCCTCTTTTTTATAGTGGTCCCGCGGAGATTTAAACTCCGGACCTCTCGATTATCAGTCGAGTGCTCTATCAGGCTAAGCTACGGAACCCTACGCCTTCGGGAAGACTCGAACTTCCGACCACCTGATTAACAGTCAGGTGCTCTACCTACTGAGCTACGAAGGCATCTAGACTTAAAACACTCCGAAAACCTTTAAAAGCTTTTCTATGAAAATATGCCCCCATCAAGTTATAAACCTTACTTAGATTAGTTTTATTAAGCTTAATTCCCTACTTGAACAAATGTCTTATTCAAAAATAACTCAAATTAATAGGGAAAATATATACCACTTATACAAAACTTACTTATCTTCATTTTTTAAAGACGACTTACAACAAAGAAAGAAAATAAGAAAGACTATAAAAACTACTATTTCTAAAACAAAAAAACCTGACCAATATATCCAGAATCTAATTCTTTTTTCAAGAAGCATAGACACCAGTTTAATAGAAAATAATTATCTACGATCACCCACAAAAAACAAGGAAGATTTCTTAAATTATATTTCAAACGGAATTCAAAACATTTCTTTATATTATCAAAACAATCAAAATTTGCTTAACAAAATAGTTTATTCTACTTCATTATTTAGCCTTGCATCAGGACACAGAGATGAAGACATTTTAAAAGCAGTATTCAAAAGAGTTATACCTTCAAGCTTAAGTTTAATTGAAAAAATTCATCTTTTTGAGCCTTATGTAAACTCAAACTTCTCAACAAAAGAAGGTTTAAAGTATCTTTTTTTACGTTTAACAAAACATTCTAACCCAAAACTTTTTATATTCCAAAAAAATTAAGTATTCTATGGAAATTCCAATAGTAGATATATCAAAAGCAATTAAAAAAATAAATAATTCCAACGAAGAAATTTCTAAAGCGTTGGTTAAATTCGTAAATGAATTAAGTTCAGCAAATCAAAATGAAAATTATAAAGATGCAGATAATTTAAAAGGTATTAAAACAATCTTAGAAACTGAAGTAAGCATAACCGAAAGAGCAATTGGAACCATCTTTCGTGCAAATGAATTATCTCGGGTTCAAAAAGAAGTAAAAAGGATTTTAACAATAACTTCAATTGAAAAAATAGGTTCTCAATTAAGAGCAATGCTAGATTATCTTAAAAATTCGGCCTTAAATAATATCGTTGAGTTTAGGGGTGCTTTTAATGAAACTTCACTAGCATATTTAAATTATCAACAATTTAAAGAAACCAACCAAAAACTTTTAAGTAATAAATTAATATACAACGAATTAGCAGGACTTTCAAAAACTTGTTTCACAAAATATGCTTTATTAATTATAGAATATTATAAAACAATCTATAAACTATTAGATTTAGGGATGTTAAGTAAGGAAGTAAAAGCTGAAAAAATTTCATTAAATAGTCTTAAAGAAATGATTGATACAACAATAAAATATATAGATCAATCAAACGCAGGAAGAAGACCATCAGCTTACACAACTGAAATAAATTATTTTGAAAAGCATTTCACAAAAGTCTATGAAAATTTAAACACTTTTAAAAAAATATTCAGAAACGGAGACATAATCTTACCATATAATTTATTAACAACTTAATATTAATCTAAAAAGTCTTCATTCTTTATCTTTTCAGGTAAATACTTCTCAGAAATGAAACTAATACCTCTTGAAGATAAAGCTTGAATTTCTGCTTTAGCCTTCAATTGCTTCATTATTGCAAACTGCTTCTGCCATAATTTGTTCTTCTCAAACCATTCATACTTAGCAATTTGATCTAATCTCTTTAAATCATTATCATTCATCTTGATGAGATGTTTCTGCAAACCATACTTAGTTATATCTTCTCCAGTTATACCTAGGAACCTTATATCAGATATAGCCTGACTCTCAGAAATATGTGCCAAACTAATTGAACCAAATTTCATAACAGAATAAATATAAAATCCCCATGGATCAAAATCTGTTAATACATAAATAGGAAGTTTAAATTCATCATGTAATCTTGAAAGTAACCTTCTAATACCTCTAGTAGTTTGTCCTTGCGAAGACATAATTATACATTTTTGTTTTTCCCAATATTTATCTTCATGCAATCTTTCCCATACTGCTGCCTTTTCCATATAAAGTATATATTTTGCTTCAACTTTTTTGAATTTTATATCTTCAACATTAGAAGGAATAGACCAACCACCAGAACCTAATCTACTCCAATCAATACTATCTCCTAAATCTTCGATTATAACTTTACCAGCTACAGAACCATTTTTATTAGCATTAATATGTAATTGTTCTCTTGAACAATCAGATAATAATTCTAAATCTTCTATAGTTGCATCAGTTTCAGTTTGATCGTCAACTAAATTAACATTAGTTCCTGGAATAGTTCTTTTAGCCATGTAGAAAACATCTCTAAGACTAGCATGTTTTTTCTTATCCAACAAATCATGCGCAATAGAAGCAACTTCAAAAGTTTGTAAAAACTTTTTAGCATGAGCAACATTTAAGAAAAATCTTTTCGCACTTTTGTCTCCTAATTGTAATTTTTGAGTTTTCTGATTATAATCAACATTAGATAAAGCTCTTATAGGTACATCTATATAAGGATTTTCTCCTTGTTTTATTTTCTGTACTACTTTCTTTCCTAAATTTTCAAGCTTTTCCCGTGCTTTGATTTCCACCATTTGGAGTCTCCATTTCTAACGAAGGTAAATTTTTCTTTAATAATTTTTGTAAATGATCAATTAGTTGTTGCTTTTGCTCGCCAGTTAATTCTGATAACGAACCTGCTAATTCTGGAATATATTTTTCAAATAAACCAATTTTAGCCTTATGTTCTTTTGCTCTAATATTTTTATGAATATAAATTCCTAATTTTCTTCCACACTCTTGTAATGCTAATTTTATTTCATCCATTATTTCAGGATAATGGGCAATTGCTTCTTTACTTTCAGATGTAAATGGTACCCAAACTGAACACATATGTACTACAACAACTACTGGGCCAATAGGAGTATTACTTCCGGACTGTTGTAAACCATAAGGTTTCCAATTTACCTCTCCAATCATTTTAGAGATAGCACAAGCTCCAGCTTGATATTGCAAAGGAACTTTATTTGCAAACCTGATAATTTGAACTTGGCCTTCTTTGTCTATCTGCCCACCATAAGCTAGTGCAGCTTCAATAACAAAAGGATTACCCCTATAAACAGAAGGTGACCTCGTAGTAGAACAATAAAAGTCAGCTGAAATCTCTTTTTTCAAACCTTTTTCTAATAATTCCTGACCAATTGGAACTATACAATCAGTTGGAGGAGCACTTATTTTTGTAGTTTTAATTGCGTTCATGATTGCTTCTGCTTGATCTCTTGTAATTACAGAAGGCTTCATTGAAGTATCTAATTTTGCTTTTTCACATATTTCCTTAGCAGAAACAGCACCAACTCTACAAAAATCTCCGGTCAAAAAACTTTGTAATGTTCTTGCAGAAGTATTATGCAACATTTTAATTAAAATTCCTAATTCAATACCATAAGGATGAGGTTTTATTTCAATAGGTTGCGCGGGTTTTTCATTAGTTGCTCTCGGATATCTTACTTGCTCTTTATCAGGATTAATATAATTAATTTCAACATGCGGGTTTGCAATTGCAGTTTGTTTTAAATATTCATCAATAGATCTTACACCTTTCTGATAAATACCTTCTAACTCAATTTCAACTCTTGTTCCATGAGGTTTATCATATTCAACTTCATACTCTTTTACTATCTTTGGCATATTTGTAGAAGTATCAATAAATAATTCATAATAATGTGCTGGTTTCTTTTCAGAAATTCTTGAAATTATTTTTGCAGGTTTTCCAGTAGTAAGTTGTCCATACAAAACAGTTGCAGATATACCTATACCTTGCTGTCCTCTTGATTGTGCAAGTTTATGAAATTTACTTCCATATAATAATCTTGCAAAAATATGGGGAATCTGTTCCTTGACAATTCCAGGACCATTGTCTTCAACTATAACTATAAATTTGTTTTCTCCGACTTGTTTAACAACAATACTCACACTTGGTAAAACACCCATTTCTTCAGCAGCGTCTAAAGCATTATCTACAGCCTCTTTAATAGCTGTTAAAAGAGCTTTTCTAGGATTATCAAAACCCAAAAGATGTCTATTTCTAGTAAAAAAATCAGAAACACTAATACTCTGTTGCTTCTTTGCTAACTCCTCTGCTTTTATTTTTATCTCAGCCATTTATCTTCCACCACTCAGAGAAAGAAAGATGTTTATAAATCTTGTGAAAATTAGAAAATAGTTTAAAAACTAAAGTTCTTTTCCTTGCTCTAATTTATGATTTACTTTTTCTAGATATTCATATACATGGGCGTGTGGTGCACCAGTAATTAAAGAAATTAAAGCTTCTCTTGTATACACAATTCTATCAAATCTTGCAATTATGGCAACAGTTTTTCCATAAACAGAAATATTAGTGTTTGAAAGCCTTTCTAAATTTTCTCTTGCCCCGCCATTTCTTCCTATTAATCTAGATTTTATTCTTGCAAAATCATTCTTAGTTTTAACATAATCTTTTAAATTAATAATATCAAAACAAAAATCTTCATTAAATAAAATTTCTGCAATCTCAGGATTAAAACCTCTACCAATTGCTTTTATTACATTTTCTAAAACTAATGATTTCACAGCATCATCAGAATCAAAATCAACATCTCCACTCTCAGAATCAACAGTTATTTTTATTTTCGTTCTTTTTTCTAATCTTTTCTTAATCTCTGCTTGTTTCCCAATAAGAACAGCTATTCTCTCTTTCGGGATTTTGACATTATACTCTATAAGCATTTTAGAACTCTTCTTCAACTTCTAACTCTTTAATAAATTCTTTCCTTTTAAGCCAAGCAATTTGTGTTGGTCTATACTTAAATATAATATCTCCTTTCTCATCTCCACCATATTCCCATGGCTCGACTAAAACAACATTTCCTTCTCTCACCCACAATTTTCTTTTTAATCTTCCCGGTATTCTGCATACTCTTGTTTTACCATCTAGGCATCTAACCCTTGTTCTTGAAGAACCAAGTCTACTCTCTAAGATACCTATAGTTTCGTTTCCTCTTGGAATTCTAACTCTACTAATCTCTTCCTGTGCTTGTTGCTCTTGTTCCTCTTGTTCCTTTTTCTTAGACATAAACCTATTTTCAGCACATGATTTTATAAAGCTTTGCTTAGAAATTACTCTTTTACTCTAAATAAGAATGTAGATCTATAACTTAACTTACCATTTCTATCTTTACCATGCAAAGTTCTAGAATTTTTAACCTCGCCTTCAAACTCTTCTTTTAATTTTCTAATCAAATTGAAAGCGTCTCTCTTTCTAACAAAATATAAATCATAACCTTCTTTCAATTCATCTTCCCTTGTAATTTTATAATCTAAAATTTTAATTTCCGCATCTACAAAATTTTTCACCGCCTTATTTTTTGGCCTTATTTGTAAAATAGCTTCGAAATAATCAGAACCTGCCCTCGCACATAAAGGACAATTTCTATACTCCACCTCAAGAGGGAATTCAAAATCCTGAACTATTTTACTATTTCCTTTTCTTGCAGTAATATTTATAGAAATATGATTCGGTTTAATTTTAGGTAATAATTCAATTTTAGTTTTTACAATTTCAAAATCAGTTTGAGGTTTAATTTTTATTTTTTTTTCAACAACTTCTTCAAGATCCTTAAACTTCTCCCAATGATCATATTCAAAATACATCTTGCATTTCATGCAAACAATAATCTTAGCCTGTTTAAACAAACTTATAATAGAATTTTTCTCTAAAAAACACTTTTCACAAATTCCCTCAATAAAATTAATATCTTCTGCCTCAGAAATTCCACACTTAGCACAGATTTTCCTAAATTTTACATCTTTATGCATATAGCGTAAGGCACCCCTTTAATTACCATAATATTACCTTTCTCTATATAATTGTTTTTAACTGCAAAATCTACAGATTCCTTACCAACAAAATTAATATCATCAGCACCTTCGCAAATTCTTAACATTTCTTTTTCTCCAGCTTCTTTATCCCCATAAAACCTTTTGCTAACTTCTAATCTTTTATCTGCATCTTCAAAAGTTTTACCAACTAACTCTTTATCACATAAAGCAGCAATAGTTCTTGTCGGAGTTCTATGCCTTTTTATTAATATCATCTTAACCAGTATATCCTGTTTCTCTTTGTTTCTCAAAATCATCCTCTGCAGACCATGCAGAAATTATTTCTTTTAAATAATTCTTTTGTTTTTGTTTTAATTCTTTCCAAGATTTCCACAGTTTGATTATAAAATTAATAGTCTCTTTCTCATCACCCATTTCAGCATAAATACCTTCATGAATGAGTTTAGATAAATCTTTATAATGCTTAAACATCTCTTTCTTGTTTTCATCTGAAATGTGCTTTGCTTCAATCATAGTATGCAAAGAACCAGAAGTCATATTTATCGCAGGTTCAATCATAGAAATATAGTTACTAACATTTGAAAGCATAATCCTTAAAATTGTCCTTGGCAACAACACAATTCTTTCTTCTTTTAACGCACCAATTTCAAATTCATCATTAATATCTTTATATTTAGGCAAGTTAGAATACTTTTCTTTCAAAGATTTATACTCTTCTTCTATATTCATCTTAAATTTTGGCTTTTATAGGTGACTTAGCACCGCAAGCAGTACAAATTAAAAACTGAACCCCATTTTCAGATTCTATCTTAGTATCAGGTTTCTTACAAACATGACATAAAACAAATAAATCTGCATAATCTTGTAATTTTTGATTTATCATACTTGAACTCAATTTCCTTGTAAATACCACTCTTTGCCCATCTATAACTGATGGCGCAGCTAACTCTCTTTGTAAATATTTCATTAAATGTTTTGAATCAACATTCAACGCTTTTGCAATCTGAAAAAAATTACTTACTATGGTTTTATTACCTTCCACATGCCCAGTAACTTTGGGCATCTCAAATCTACTTTTAGTTTTTACAGATGCAGGTAATTGTTCTAAACCTTCACTTAACATAGATTCATAATCATCAGATTTTTTCATAATACTTTCAATCTCCCTGGTTTAATTTCGAATATTTCTCCTTCTTTTAATAATTCCTGAATTAAAGCATCAGCATTATTTCCAAAGTGTTTCACAACTATCTCAGTTGGTGCACCTTCTCCTTTATCTAAGTTGTTAATTATATTAACCATTTTTTGTCTTTCTGAAACTTCTTGAACATTCATATCCTGAATAATCTCTTCTTCAAAAGATTTTGGAGCTTGGTTTATTTTAACTTCTTCTTCCACAGGTTTCACTTCTTTACTAATTGCTTCTAATTCTAATTTTCTTAGTTTGGCCCATTCAGGTTCTAACTTTCTTGCAATTTCTACAATTAAAACTGTTTGATTATTGTTTACTCTTGGTCTTCCTACAATTAAAATCAAATCTCCGGGATTTTTATCTTTTAATATGTGAACATTTTCTGCAAAAACAGTTGCATTGATATTACCTGTACTATCATCTATAGTCAAAGAACAGAAATTTTCACCTTCTCTCTTATCAGTTACAGTTGCTATTATATTTGCCCTAGATATTTTTCTTCTATTTTTAGTTAAAATATAGTTAGGATTCCACCCTTCTTGAACAAAATACTGTCCTTCAAGCAAGTCTTTAATACTTACTTTGTAAGCAACTTGTCTACCTTGTCCGGTTTGTCCATTTTCCTGAAAACCTTGCATTTCTGCCATTTTAACCCTAAAAACCCCTTAAAGATTTATATATCTTTGGAAATTTAACCTCTATATCTTAGCCAAGAAACCTTTCTTTGGCTCATAAAGATCACCCGATCTTTTCAGTTTTTCAATAGCCTCTTCTATTTTATCTGCAGTCAGTCCTCTTTCAGCAGCTTCAGACATTACATCTTCTATTGGAATTGTTTTTCCATATTTTGATTCTAAATCATTAATAATCTCTCTTACAGAAATTATTTTTCCTCTCTGAGAACTACTCATTCCAGTTGAAATTCTATCAATATCAATTTGTCCAGTTTCTGGATCAACACCAACTTGTAACAAACAATGTTTTAGTAATTCAACTGCTCTCTTTGCATCTGCTCTTGTCACACTATCAGATAACCTTATTCTTGCAGCAGCTTCAGCCATTCTTACTAAAGATTCTAATTGTCTTGCTGAAATTGGAATTGGCTTTATATCTCTTTCGCTTGAACTTCCAGAATTTCTTAAGGCAACATAAAAAGATTTTATTTCATCAATCGCACCATCACTTAATCTTGGATTAATATGTTGTTTAGTATAAGCAATATATTTTCTTAAAGTTTGCGTATCCACAGTTATATTCATAGTTGTAGCATCTTGATGAATATTTAAAACATGTTGTGCAATTCTTTCATCAACTTCTTTATTAGGTAAATCTCTTATTGGAAAAATTAAATCAAATCTATTAATTAATGCAGGAGGTAAACTAATCTGAGAAGCAATTGGTGCAAAAGGATCGAATCTTCCTAACTTAGGATTTGCAGCTGCTAAAACAGTGGTTTCTGCTCTTAATGTAGCTTGAATATTTGCTTTAGATATACTAATTTGTTGCTGAGCCATAGCTTCATGCAAAGCAGAAGTATCTTCATCGCTCATCTTATCCATTTCATCTAAACATAATATACCTTTATTTGCTAATACCATAGCACCTGCTTCCAAAGCCCATCCCCTCATAAATTCATCTTTCACAACACTAGCAGTTATACCTGCACCAGATGCAGATCTTCCAGCAATATATCTTGCTTTGGGTGCAGCCTTAGCAACAAAAGTTAACATAGAAGATTTTGCTGCTCCTGGATCTCCGACTAATAAAATATGAATATCTCCCCTTACTGAAGTTCTATCGGGTCTTGTTTTTTTCACACCACCAAACAATAATAAAGTAATTGCTTCTTTCACTTTTTCATGTCCATAAATAGAAGGAGCTATAGCACCAACTAAATTTTCTATTACTTTAGGATCAGCCGCCATTTCTTTTATTCTAACTATATCTTCAGGAGACAAATTAACTTCTGAAAAATCTTCGTGTATTGGTTCAATAAAATTAGCATCCATTGCTAAATCATATCTTGTTGATTGTGCACCGGTAGATAATATTATAGGAACTTCTTTTACAACACCCATAACAAGTATTTTTGAACCGGGAGTTGTCTTCTTTTCCATCTTAGGTTCAACTAAATCTTCTTTTAAGAAAACAGAAAGTCTTTTTGGTTGTTCTCCACCTTCTAAATTTTCTGGAGCTTCTTCAACAACTAATCTCTGAGCATCAACTAAATCCTTAGACAATAATTTAAATTTTCCTTTTCTTCCACATGAACATCTAAATGGTTCTTTAAATCTTGAATCCAATTGTAAAACTGAAATTGTATTTCCACATGAAGGACATTCAAATTTTGCAGTAACTACTTGAGGTCTAACATCAGACGCTTGTCTTACTATACCTTCTATAGAAATAAATTTGGAAAGATGTTTTGATCTTATATCTCTTACAGCCACATATTGTGACTCAGGTAAATTCTTAAATCTTGCTCTAATATTAGATTTTACAAAATCAAACTGACTTATTGCAATTTCAGCAGCTTGTATCAAATCTTCAGGACTATTTAATAATGCTTCAGCTAATTCAACATCATATCTCATCAACTCTTGAAAATCTAAATTTAAACACCTATGGCCTTTTTCAACAGCTTCAGCTAAATCTTTAGAATAAGTAGATTCTACAAACCCTTGAAACTTTTCTATTTGTTCTGATGACTCCATTTAACCCCCCTCTTCTAAATATACAAAAAACTACAACCTAAAAAAAGAAAAAAGTTTAAGAATTTAAGCTTTACCTATTTGCTTTAAATTCTCAATCAGTTTGTCTACCGCTTCGTTTAACTTAGCTTCTGACCTTGTTCCTGTGCAAACTATTTTTCCATTACTAAATAATAAAAAAGTAGCTCTTGTTCCAGGTAATTTATAAACTAACCCTGGAAACTGCTCTGGTTCATACTCTGTATTCTCTAACTCCATAGCTAAAGAGTTTAAATTTAAATCAATACCAATATCTCCAGAAGCAACCATATTTTGAATTTTTATAACCGGTTCTATCTTTATTTTTATATTAATTTTAGCTAAATTCTTTATAATAGCATCAACTGATTCTTTAACCTTTTTCATAGATTTTGCACCAGTTGAAACAATATTACCTGAACTAAAGATTAATGCACTTGTCTTAGGCTCTCTTATTCTCATAACTAATCCTGGGAATTGTTCAGGATTATACTCTGTATTTGGTAATGCCTCGGCAAGTTTTATTAAAGGTACATCATGCTCTAATGAAGCAGAAGCAACAATATTCTGAATTTTAATCTCCTTTTTAACCATTTTTTAACCCCCAATTATTCTTTTCATTTATAAAGGGGGTAAAATATTTAAAGACTATGATTGTGGTTTATACAGCTTTAAAACCCCATAAAATGACCCCTATTTAAGCAAAATCGAAAATATACACTCTAAACCCTATATATTTTTATATCTTCTATCATAAAAAATAGCTATGATTTCTAGTATATGGACTGAAAAGTATAGGCCAAAAGACTTCAATGAAATCGCAGGCCAAGAAAAAATAGTTGAACGTGTCAAAGCATTTGTTGAACAAAAAAACATGCCCCATATGTTATTTGCAGGTCCAGCAGGCATAGGTAAAACAACTTTATCTTTAGTTATTGCAAGAAAATTATTTGGTGAGGCTTGGAATCACAATTTCTTAGAATTAAATGCTTCAGATGATCGTGGAATCGATACTGTAAGAGTAAAAGTAAAAGATTTTGCAAGAACAAAAGCAATTGGAGATGTTCCCTTCAAAATTATTTATCTTGACGAATGTGATAGTCTAACAAAAGAAGCACAACAAGCACTAAGAAGGACAATGGAATCTTATACTGCAACATGTAGATTTATCTTAAGTTGTAATTATTCAAGTAAAATTATAGAGCCAATCCAATCAAGATGCACAATTTTTAGATTTAAACCCTTAGATAAAAATGCTATATTAAAAATTATAAATCATATTGCTCATAAAGAAGAAATGCACATTACTGAAGATGCAAAAAATACCTTAATAGAAATTTCTGGCGGTGATGCAAGAAGATTAGAAAATATTTTGCAAAGTTGTGCAGCAATGAATAAAGATATTGATGAAACGGCAATTTATGAAATAGTAAGTATTGCTCGCCCAAAAGAAATTCTTGCAGTTTTAGAAAAAGCAATTTCAAATGATTTTATTGGTGCAAGAAATTTATTATTAGATGTCATGCTGAATCATGGTCTAAGTGGTGTAGATGTTATTAAACAAATACAACAAGAAATTCTAAACCTTAATATTACTAATGAGCATAAAATGAAATTAATTGATAAATGTGGAGATATAGAATTCAGGCTTGTAGAAGGTTCAGACGAGTTTTTACAACTAGAATCCTTATTAGCTAATTTTACTCAAACTAAATAAAATGTTAAAAAAAACATTACATGGAAAATATACACCTGCATCTTCTAAAGAATTAATAAGCCAAAAATCACAATTTGAAAATCTTAAAAAATTTATTTCAAATTATAAATATGAACCTAAAAAAATTATCCTTCTTGCAGGCCCAACAGGCTCTGGAAAAACTTTATTAGTATACTTACTTGCAAAAGAACTAAACTTAGAATTAGTTGAATTAAATTCTTCTGATTTTAGAAGTAAAGAAGATATTAAGAATGTAATTGGGAACGCAATTACACAACAAAGTCTATTTTTCACAGGAAAAATAATCTTCTTAGACGATTTAGATACAATTTCAGGATTGCAAGATAGAGGATGTATTACTGAATTAATTAATATCTCAAAAAAATCAACTTTCCCAATTATTTGTACAATCACAGATACAGAAGAAAAGAAAATAAAAGATTTAAAGAAAAGTAGTATCACTTTAGAACTAGAAAAATTAAAACATGAAGATATTTTAAAATTCTTAAAACAAATAGCTGAAAAAGAATCTTTCAGCTACGAAGAAAATGCTCTAAGCATGCTTGCAAGAAGTTTTGGCTCAGACTTAAGAGCTTTATTAAATGATTTACAAGTTTTAAGTTTAAATAAAATTACCCTAGATGAATTAAACTCCTTAGGTGAAAGAGACTTATCAAATAGTGTTAAAGATTTATTAAAAGTTATTTTCAAAAGCAAAGATATAGCAATTATCTCAAGATTAACAGATAATTTAGATGTAGATTTTGATGAGTGTATGCTTTGGATAGATGAATCTTTACCTTATGAATATTCAGGAGAATCACTAAAAAAAGCCTATGATTCGTTAAGTAAAGCAGATGTCTTTAAAGGAAGAATCTCAAGATGGCAACACTGGAGATTTATGATTTATCAAATTCTTTTAATGAGCTCAGGAGTTGCAGTTTCTAAAAATAAAAAATCTGAAAGGATTGTTATGTATCAAAGACCAACAAGAATTTTAAAAATGTGGATTGCAAAACAAAGGTATGCAAAAAAACGTGCAATCGCTCAAAAACTTGCAAAAGCCCTTCATCTTTCAACAAGTAAATCCCTAACAGAAATGATGCCTTATTTAAAATTCTATTCAACAGAAGTCACAGCACAAGAACTAGAACTTGAACCCGAAGAAAAAGAATGGTTGCTTAAAGAATATTAGTTCTTTTTAACTTTCTTAACAAATTCAACAATGCCGCAAGAAATTAAATACGAAATTATCAAAACACTAAGCATATAGACAAATAGGGTGCTATCTTCCACCCCAAAACTTTCAGCACAATAAGTAAAAGTTGAAGCTACAAATGCATAAGCTATCGGAGAAATTAAAGAGCAGTCACATCTAATCTCAATTGGAGCATTGCAACATCTTGGCATTAAGCTCTGCGCAGTTTCAGGAAATAAGGGAATTAAAGTTACTAAAAGCAATATAATTAAAATTAAAACAATTTTCCACAAATTAGGTTTTAAAAATTGTTTTAAATTCATATTTTCATCTCGTTCAATCTTTTTACTCTTTCATCCAAAGGTGGATGTGTAGAAAGTAAAGTAAAAAAGCCTTTAGCAGTAAAGGGATTTACAATAAACATATGCGCAGTTGCAGTATTCTTATTTTTTATAGGATGAACTTCAACTGCATCTGTTAACTTTTTCAAAGCACTTGCCAAAGCCTTAGGATTTTTAATATTTCTAGCTCCAGTTTCATCAGCCAAATACTCTCTTGAACGTGAAATTGCTAATTGAATAAACATTGCAATTATTGGTGCAACAATAGCCATAATAATCATACCCATAATATTATTATCTCTATCTCTTCCACCCATACCAAAAATTGCAGCATATCTTGCCATCATCGCAGCATATGAAATCACACCGGCAATAGTTGCTGCAATAGTAGAAATTAAAATGTCTCTATTTTTAACATGAGCCATTTCATGTGCAATTACTCCTTTTAATTCCTCATCACTCAAAAAATCTAAAATTCCTTTAGTAAATGCAATTGAAGCATGTTTTGGATCTCTCCCAGTTGCAAAAGCATTTGCATACTGTTGATTAATCATAAATATTCTAGGAATAGGAACTCCAGTATCTTTAGCAACTTCTTTAACTAATTCGTAAATTTTGCCTTTCTTTTCAATTTCCTTTGCACCATACATAAACAAAACAATTTTATCAGAAAACCAATAAGTTACAAAATTCATCAAACAAACAAATATAATTGCAATTGTCAATCCCGTTTTTCCAAAGAAACTTCCAACTAACAATAACAAACCAGTTAATATTCCTAAAAATAACACAGTTTTTAATTGATTTTTTATCATAATCTAATTAAGAGAGTTAAGTTTAAAACATTTTCTATTAAAAAAATAAAAAAATAAGAAGTTTAATTAAATCTTTTCACAATTCTTAAGCTGCTTCGTCGTCGTATTGTTGTTCTTCGTCTTCGCCGAAATCTTCGCTTTCTTCTTCGTTCTTAGATTCTTTTTTAAAGCTTTTTCCGCCACCAGTTTTGTTTGCAGCACTACCCATCATTTTGATGGTTACATTTTTAGCTTGTTTACCTTTATCAGTTTCAACTGACTCAAATGAGACCACATCATTTTCTCTCAAAAATGATCCTTTCGGTAGAGAAGTATAGTGTACGAAATAATCTTCTCCATCTTCACTAGCTATAAAACCATAGCCTTTCTTTCTATCAAACCATTTTACTGTTCCTTCCATTTTTAATCTTCCTCCAAATTTTACTTTAAAACAATATCAAAGCAGTTTTTGAACAATATATCTTATCAGAAAATCATGCTCATATATCTTACTTTCATATTATTTTATGGATTTTAATTACCCTTTCTTTTTAAAACTTTGGGTTTTTTTGCCTTCCTCTGTCTCAAAAATAATATTAAATTCCATATAATTGCTATTAAAATAACCAAAAACACTAAAATAACCCCCTTATTCAAGGTATAAGCACTAATTAAATCACCCCTTAACAGATGAGCAATACCTCTTGTTAACCCACATGAAGGACATGCACACCCAGAAAATAAACCACTGGTAGGACAATTCCCTCTATAGATTAGCTCCAAAATCCTACTAAAAACACATAATCTTGGGCCATTCTCAAGCAATTTTAAGGGTAAAACTCTTAAAAATATAAGAATAAATAACAAATTAAAAACTATTGCTCTTGGAGAACTAAAACTTAAAAATTCTAAAAAGAGGGTTTTAACCCTCTTCAATTTTTTAAATATCAACTTACCCATTCAATATTCTGGAAAGGATGTTTGGTTGCAATTAAAATTATATCTATTATAGACCAAATTCCACAACCACCAAGAGTTATTAATTTTAATACTCCTTGCCATACATGTCCCATAATAAATCTATCAATACCTAAATAGCCAAAAAATATTGACATAATTAAAGCTAATGTCCAATTAACTTGCTTAACTGTTCCGTCTGCCATTGTCAGCCTCCTTTAATTTACTTTAAGTAATTTAAAAGAAGGGGATATATAAATCTTACTTAATAAACAGGACAGAAATAAGAATTATTAAAATTATAAATACTGAATAAATTGATGAAATAACTAAACTAACTATACTTGTTATATATCCTGCTTGCTGAATTCCATTTGGAAAAATTTTCTTTTGTTTTTTCGAAAAAATAATTCCCAAGATTCCTAAAATTATACCTATAATTGGAATCCCTAAAACAGTTAAAAAAAGACTAATAATCCCCAAAACTAAACTAGAAACACCCATTCCGTTAGCAGTATTTGGTTTAACTTTTGAAATGGACTTTTTGGACTTTTTTGAAATAGACTTAACTTTTGCCATCTAAAACTAAATAAATCTCAGAATATTTAAACTTATTCAAAATTAAATCTTAAGCTGCCGAACTTGCAATAGACGCAAATGCTGAAGCCACTGCTACAATAGCAATGATAACAATTACAGCATAGATTGTTGAAATTACTAATCCAACAATACTCGTTATTAAACCACCTGTTGCAATTCCATTTGGAGCTCTACGTTTTTGCTTAACTGCCAAGACTATTCCAACAATTCCAAGTATTATTCCTATAACAGGAATTACAAAATTAATAACAATACTTAAAATTCCCAGAACAAGACTGACGATTCCTAAACTATTAGATTCTCCACTTATATTTGAATTATTTACTTGTACCATTATTCCTCTAAACGAGATTATATATTTAAAAGTATCTAAATTAGCAATATAATTTAGTATATAATCTGCCGTTTTAGGGTTAGTAAATGACTTAATTCTTTTTATATCCTAATTTAAAAGCATTTGATATTATAATTCAATCTAATCATTTACTAAATTATAGAAACCTTTAATAAAAACCTTAACTAAATTAAAAATATGTCTTATGATATTGTTATTGGCAGATCAAAATCAGATTTTGATAAATTTCAAAATGAAGGTACAGTTTTCATAGGAAAAACTTATGTAAAAATGGGTCGTGAAGTTTCTCTAAGTAATAATTTATTTCTAGATGTAGCAAGAAGTCATGTTGTCCTTATTTGTGGTAAAAGAGGTTCTGGCAAAAGTTATACAATGGGTGCAATCGCAGAAGGAATAATTGATCTTCCAGAAAATATTCGTCAAAATCTAAGTTTTGTTATTCTTGATACTATGGGTGTTTATTGGACAATGAAACACGCAAATCAAAAAGATGAAGATATGCTGGCAAAATGGAATTTAGAACCAAAAGGGCTTAATGTAAATATTTATACTCCTCATAGTTACTTTAAAAAATATCAAGATGAAGGTATGCCAACAGATTATTCATTCGGAATTAGACCTTCAGAATTAATGGGGGTAGATTGGTGTAATGTTTTTGATATTCCAGAGCATAGTGATGCAGGGGTTTTAGTAAAAAATGTAATTCATAGATGTAAAAAAGAATTGAAAGTTTATGAAATACAAGATGTAATAAAAGCTGTCAATTTAGCAGATTTTGATCAAGATGTTAAAAGAATTGCAGTCAATTTATTTATGGAAGCCCAATCATGGGGATTATTTAATTCTAATGCCGAATCGTTAAAGAACATCGCAAAACCAGGAGAAGTTTCTATCATCGATGTAAGTTGTTATGCAACTCTTCCAGGTGGATGGAATGTTAAATCTTTAGTTATTGGTTTAATTGCGGAAAAATTATTCGAAGATAGAATGAAATCGAGAAAATTCGAAGAATTAGAAATGGTACAAAGAGGCTTTGATTATTTTAAGACTCAAGAAGAATTAACTTCAAAAGAAAAAATGCCCTTAGTATGGCTAGTTATAGATGAAGCTCATGAATTTTTACCTTCAAAAGGAACTACACCTGCTTTAGCAGCACTGAAAACAATCCTAAGAGAAGGACGTCAACCAGGTATTTCATTGATTTTGGCAACTCAACAACCAGGAAAAATACATTCAGATGTTATCACCCAATCAGATATTGTTATTAGCCATAGAATCACAGCAAAAAAAGATATAGACGCTCTTGGAGAAGTTATGCAAAGTTACATGGGTCAAGGTTTAGTCGATGTAGTCAATAATCTGCCAAGAGAGCCAGGTGCAGCAGTTTTATTGGATGATACTTCAGAAAGAATAATTCCTATGAGAATACGTCCAAGAATAACATGGCATGGTGGTGAAGCACCAAGTGCAGTTCATAAAATTAAACGTGGTGCGGGATTAGACTTCTAAATTTACACCTAATCAACTTTTTTCAACATTTCTATAAGAATAGTTGCATCAGTCTTAAAAAGACTAATTTTGTTACTGAGTTGGCTACGGTTATCCATCATCTTCACAACAGCCTGTTCTAAAAGATTATGCATATCTTTGACTATAGCTATTTGAGCCCATAAATACTTTTCAACTTCAGAATAAATTTTAAATTTAATTAGAATAGCCTTATTTTCCTTAACTCTAGCTAAATTTTTATAGAGAATTATTCTAAAAGTTTCAAGATATAAATTTAATTTATCAAAACTATTTTGTATTTCAATATTTGCTTTCTCGACCAAATCCATAGTACCAGAATTAATAATATTAATATTCAAGTAAATACTATCTAAATGTTTATTTAGTTCTGGGCGACTTATTATCCTCAATATACCCATTTCAGTCAAAGTAATCATAGATAGTTTTTTATTCACTCTGCACCCTCCTTTCCAACAAGATCAGCAACACAGGCACCCACTACTGCAGGTAATGTAACTGTTGCAACTTGTATATATTTTTCAACGAAAGTTAATTCCCCAAAGTGAGGATAGAATAATATTAAAGTAATCATACTTACTAACACAGCAGTAAAATAGATTATTAACATTCTAAATGGAATAAATAACAAAAACTTGCGTTCTGTTACTTGTCTAAACCCTGCAGTATAAATAAAGATAACTGCAATTATTAATGCAAGTAAATATAATAAATGAGCCCTCATAGCATTCAGATGCTCAGCAATTTCAACACCATATGTAAAAGTATAGTGTACTGTAACACCACCAAAAGCACCAATCAAGCTTTTTATAAAATCCCTTTTGCTTACTTTCTTTAAAGGGTGAGGACCAACATCTTTCTTTATTTTCTTTTCAATTTCCTCTAATTTTTTTAATTCATCTATTTCTTGTTTCTCAAAATTTTCTATTTTCTGTTCTTCTTTTTTTTCTAAAGAAAGATTTTTTAATTCTCTTTTCTCTAATTTAAGTATCTCATCTTCTCTTTTCTCTATATTTTTCTCTTCTTGAAGTAACTTTTCCTCAGTTTTAAACAGTCTACTCAATAAACTTTTAGTAGTTTGCTTTTGAGGCTGAATCTTCTTCTTAGAACTAACTCTAACACCTCTCTTTACAGACCTCTTTTTCATACTAAACCTCTTTCTTATTTGTAAATATTTAAACTTTTTTCTTTTTATTGAGTTTTTTCACACAAAAATCAACACAAATCCGATATTTCCTTGGAGAATATTTTCCAGTTTTTATAACATTTAATATTTTAGGTTCGCAATATTTCTTTATTTTTTCTATAGCCTTACTAGATATATCCTCTTCTTTTTCAAAATCATAAAAATGGATGATTCCTTTTTTATTCAAAACTTTTAAAGCAACATCCAAAAAATCATCTGCATCTCTTGGTAAAGGCATAATTATCCTATCAAATTTTTTCTTTAGTTTAATTACAACTTTTCTTACATCTCCGCAATAAGCTTCAACTCTATCTTGAACTTTGTTTAATTTAATATTCTCTAAAGCAAACTCATGTGCTTTAGGATTCCACTCAATACCAACTATCTCATTAGCTTTAGAATTCTTTGCAATTACAATAGAATAAGGAGAAACGCCAGAAAACATGACTAAAATTTTTTCCCCATGTTTAACCTGTTTTGCTATTCTTAGTCTTTCGTTAGATAATCTTGAAGAAAAGTAACAAGTCTCAACATTTAATTTAAACAAACATCCATTTTCTTTATACAATGCAGTTTTATTTTTCACACCAGTAATTACACTCAATTTTCTAGTTCTATACTTTCCAGAATGCATCTTAGTTTTATATAAAATAGTTTTTGCATTTTTTCTTTCTTTTAAAAGAGCTTCTGCTTCTTTCTTAGAAATTTTATTATTTAAAATAATAATATCGCCCATAATATCATAAGAAAGATGTCCTTTTTTCTTGTTTAAACGTTTCATACACAGAAAACTTTAAATATAGAGCTTTATAAATATTACCTTAATGAAGCTCAAATGTTATAGAAGTGGATTTTTATCAGTTTTATTTCTATTTTTAAGTTCTCTAAAGGTTTATGCTGCTGGAGAATTTGATTCCTCATTCATTTCAGGAACATTCAAATCAGGTTTACAAGGCATAACTGGAATATTTGATGCTTTCTTTACAGTCTTAGGAGATAATCCCACTACAATCTTAAAATTAAGCCTAGCAGTAGTTTTAACTATTTTATATTATGCAGTATTTAAACAAGTACTTAAAAAGAATGAGAATTACGGAGAAACAGGTTCAAGCAAACCAGCATGGATCATTTCAATAATAACAGCTATTCTTAGTGTTATCTTTATACCTGAAAGTGTTTTATTAGTCTATAAAGATATTTTTATGATTGCTACATCTTTATTATTAATTGCACTTCATGCATTTGCTATAACTAAATGGATGAAAGAAAAAACAAGATTTAATTATTTTGTTAAACTATTAATTTCTGCAGTTGCAATAATTCTTATTGGGAAAATATTAACTTCTGAAATAGGTGCTGCAATGAAGGCTATTGCCGGATATTATTTAATATTCTTAATATTCGCAATGTTATATTATTTAATCAAACTAATTGTTCCCGGTGGGGAAGTAACTGTAAATGCAGGAAATATAGCCCAAGGAGCTGCAAAAGCAATTTACAGCGGAGCAAAAGCAGTTAATCAATTTGTAGAAGAACGAGATTTGATTGATGGAATTTCTAAAGAACTTAATAATTTCGATGCACAAACAGCTAAAGAAGAACAAAATATAACTAATTTTATTAATAGTCTTAAAAATATTTTACCTCAACTTGTAAATACAGCTATTGCTCCCCAAAGAAGAGCTGAAATTATAAATCTTTTAAGACAAAAAATAACTTATCTAAAAGTGTATATTTCAGATCCTAAAACCGTTAAAAGAATAGACGAGTTAACAAAAGAAATTGGTATATTGGAAGATTCTGCTCAGAAAAAAACCCTAGCTACACAAAATCAATTTGAAAAAACTCAAGAAGCTATCAAAAAAATAAAAAATGATTTATCTAATAGCATTCTAAATGAATATAAGAAAAATTTAGACAATGCAGTTAATAATATTAATATAAACTTAGGAAACAACAGAAAAGTATTGAGAAATGCAGTTATTTTTATAAAAACTTATAATAGAGTTGCAGTTGGTCAAATAAATGGTGTAGAAACTATAATAAATAGTACCCTACAAGAAAATAGACCATTAACAACAGAAGAATCTGTACAAACAATTAAGTATCTTTCAAATGTTTTAAGATTACTTGATGAAAAAAGAAAAAACTTTGAAAGTCTATCAACTAACCTAAAAAGCCTTAAAGATTCAGAAAACCTTTTGATAAGCGTTATACAAAAAGGAGAACAAGAAATGTCCAAATTGATAGAAGCATTTAATATTAATCAAAAAAAAAGTAAAAGCAGCTTCAAACGGAAGGAAGGAAAAGTTACACCTTCATCTAAAAAAGATAATTCTGAAAGAAGCCCATTTTGGACCAGCCCTTACTCAAAATAATCCTAGAACCACTTACCTAAACTCTGATTTTTATTATCAATTTTAATTTTAGACTTCTTCACATCATCAAAATTTAACCCACTTTCAACTCTTTCTAAACTAAACTCATGCTCATCAACTAATAATTTAATAATCCTGTCTCTATCAATTTCTTTCCAATCTAATTTAACATTTTTCTCAACTTTCATCTTTTCAAATAATTCATAAACTTCTTTCCAATCAAAATCAACTTTCACAGCTTCAAAAATCTTTTCTGGTTTCTTGTATTCTTTAACAATTTTCAAAGCATTCTTTGGACCAACACCTTTTACTCCACCTTGATTAAAATCAGTCCCAACTAAAATAGCTAAAGAAATAAACTGCGAATAATCAATTCCTAAACTTTCCAAAGTATCCTCTAATTTAATCAACTCAGGATTAATAGAAATATACGCTCCTGAAGAAGTTTTTCTTTTCTGTGCTAAAGTTAAATTTCTTAACAAATTAGGAGAACCAAAAACCAAAGCATCTGCATCTTGCGAACCAACATAATCAACCATCCCTTCTTTACATAATGCTGCAGCTTGAGCTTCTGCTTCATAAAGTGCTTGAACAATTGGTATACCTAAAGCTTTGATAAATTCCTTGGACTCATCAATAATCTCTTGACTCATTCGAATAGACTGCCTTGAATATTTATACATCAACTCCTCATTACCTTCTTCTTTTGCTAACTCAAACATCTTCTCAGCTTCCTTCTTCTTATCATCTCTATACTTCCTCTCACTCTTCTTAAGCTCAGGACTCTTACCATCAAAAACAAACACCAACTTAACATTCTTCTTCATCAAATTAGTAGTCCTTGTCAGTAAACCCTGCAAATGTGAAGTCACTCTTCCTTGACTATCTTGTAATAGAGTTCCATCTCTTTGCCTTATAGAACTAAGAAACTGATAAATAACATTAGAAGAATCGATTGCAACCTTTTTTCCACCCAGCTCTTCAAAACTTAACACTTCTTTTTTAAGTAAATCAGTTATTGCAACACCCATAACTAAATTCAACAACTTTAACTTTATATAATTTACCACCAAAGTCTTTATATACCTCTAAAACTTAAAAATCTCGAAAAGATGGTGATTTCACATACAGCTCTAGATCATAAAGGTGGAAGGTATTTCTACAGATTACATAATTTAAAAATTGCTAATTTATGTCAGAATTATCCGAAACTGAAAGATTATCTTTATGATATGCTCAAAAACTGTCCAAATAATTATTTTAATGAAGGCCCAAGAAGCAGCACTTTAAAATTTAATTTAGAAAATCTAAATCAAAAATATATTTCTAATCACGAAACAGGCTCATTAACAAAATTTGGTCTTGAAGAAAATGCAAAACGTTACAAAACTTCACATTCTAAAGTTCAAGTTTTTATGTTAGAAAATGACTTTAAAACTATTGCTGTTGAAATCCCAATCTGGCTTTCACCAACAGAATTAGAATGTTATCAAGAATTATTCAACTCTGAAAAACCCTTAACAGGACATATTGATTTACTAAGAATTGAAGACGATAAAATTTGGGTATTTGATTATAAACCCAATGCAGAAAAAGAAAAATTTGCTTCAACCCAAATTTATTTCTATGCTTTAATGTTAAGTAAAAGAACAGGAATTCCCTTAGAAAATTTTAGATGCGCTTATTTTGATCAAAATCATTGTTATGCTTTTAAACCAGAAGATATTTCTCTAAAACAACCTATAAAAATAACTGAATTTTGTAAATAAGCACCAATATTCCTACAATAGCTTTATAAATCACTTTAACACTATATGGGTTATGGTAAAGATTCAATTTTATGCTCTAGATTTAGAATCAGATGAAAATCTAAAAATTTATGGAAAAACTCTAGATAATAAAAGAGTCTGTGCTATAGATAAAAATTACAAACCTTCATTCTATGCTCTGGGAAAAGACATAGAAAAACTAAAAAAGAAAATTTCTTTATTAGAAGAAGATGAATCCAAAGTAACAGAAGCTTTAATTGAAGATGTTTCTTATTATGATGAAAAAACAAAAGCACTTAGAGTTTACACAAATAACTTAAAAGCAATTACAGTTCTTGCACATAGAATACGCCAAGATTATCCGACCTTAGACTTAAAAGAAACTGATATTTCTGCATACAAAAGATACTTAATTGATAATAATTTAACACCTCTAACTTTATGGGAAGTTGATGGAGACATTATTAATCATCATGAACTTAATGTAGAAATTTGCGTCTCTGGAAAAATTACTCAAGTAAGTGATGATATAATTCCTAATCCAAGAGTTCTAGCTTTAGACATAGAAGTTTATGGTTTTGATTTCGGTGGAGATAAAGGTTCTGTAGAACCTATAATAATGCTCTCCTTAGTGGGTTCTCATAATTATAAAAAAGTTATAACCTGGAAGAGATTTAAAAATCCACAGAATTATATTGAATTTGTAGATAGTGAAATGGCCTTATTAGAAAAAGCAAATGAAGAAATTTTAAAATATAATCCGGACTACTTATTAGGTTATTTCTCAGATGGTTTTGATTTCCCATATATAGAAAAAAGAATGAAAAAATATAAAATAAAAAGTAAAATAGGTTATGATAACAAAGGAATTAAAATAAGAAACAACACAGGAGAATCAATTGCAAAACTAAAAGGAATTTCTCATATAGATGTTTACAAATTTGTTAGTGGAGCAATGTCAGTCCCGCTAGACTTAGATTCATATTCTTTAGACATAGTTGCAAAAGAACTTTTAGGAAGAGGAAAAGTAGAAGTTAATATCAACAAACTTTCAGAATCCTGGGATAAAGGAGATATTAAAAAATTCTGCGAATATAATTTAATGGATTCAATCTTAACTCTAGAAATATTTCAAAAAATACTTCCAAACATAAACGAGTTAGTAAAACTCATAGGTTCTCCAATACAAGAAACAAGTAGAATGACTTATGGACAATTAGTAGAGCATTATCTAATGAAACGTTGCAGAGATTTTAAAGAAATTATTCCTAAAAGACCTCCGAGAAGTATTGTTTTTGAAAGGAGAATGCACACTTACCAAGGTGCTCTAGTTATGGAACCACTTCCAGGATTACACGAAAATCTAGTTTTTTTAGATTTTAGAAGTTTATATCCGACAGTCACTATAGCTAAAAACATCTCTCCTAGCACTTTAAGACTTCATCCACCTGGATACGAAACTCCTGAAATTAGGGATGAGTCTGGAAGAAGTGTAGTTTATTACTTTGATAAAAACAAAGAAGGATTCATACCTAAAATATTAAGGGATATTATTCAAAGAAGAAACACTCTAAAAGAAATAACAAAAAAAGAACCTTCTCCTGTATTAAACGCAAGAAGTTATGCTCTAAAAACAATTGCAAACTCAACTTATGGTTATATGGGTTTTGCAGGTGCAAGATGGTATTGTCGTGAATGTTCTTCTTCAATCACAGCCTGGGCAAGAGAATATATTACTCAAACAATAGAAGATGCAAGAAAAGAAAAATTTAAAGTTATTTATTCTGATACAGATAGTGTTGCAATTGTTCTTGAAAATAAAACAAGACAAGACATCTTAAAATTTATAGAAAAAACAAACAAAAAACTTCCTGATTTAATGGAATTAGAATTAGAATCTTTCTATAAAAGAGGAATTTTTGTATACAAAAAAGGAGAACTCAAGGGTGCAAAAAAGAAATATGCTCTAATAACAGAAAAAAATGAAATAAAAATCAAGGGATTTGAAACCGTAAGAGGAGACTGGAGTAAAATTGCTCGTAAAACTCAATATGATGTTTTAAAATTAATCTTAGAAGGTACGCCAAAAGAAAAAGCAATGAAATATGTCTTAAAAGTAATTGATGACTTAAGAAATAACAAAGTAAACAAAGAAGATTTGGTTATTCAAACTCAATTAAAAATGAATTTAGATGAATATTCAGTTATAGGACCACATGTAGCAATTGCTAAAATAATGAAAGAAAGAGGTTTTAGAATAGGCGCAGGCTCACCTGTATGGTATATAGTTGGAGAAGGCTCAGGTAAAATAAGGGATAATGTCTGTTTACCAGATGAATGTAAAAATTATAGCAAAGATTATTATATTAATAATCAAATTATTCCAGCAGTTGAAAAAATATTCATGGTTTTAGGATATACAAAAGAAGATATTTTAAAAGATAAAAAACAAAGCTCACTAGGTGATTTTTAATGAAAGAGCAAGAATTAAAAGATTATAAAAAAGCAGGACAAATAGCTGCAGAAGTTTTAGAATCATCAAAATCTTTATTTAAAAAAGGAAAGAAATTCTCAGATATTGCAGAAGAAATAGAATCTCAAATAATAAAAAAAGGTGGGAATCTTGCTTTTCCAGTAAATCTTTCTTGTAATGAAATTGCAGCACACTATACTCCTCATCCAAACGATGAATTAACTTATGAAGCTCAACTTATAAAAGTAGATTTGGGAGTCCATATTAATGGCTGCGTTGCAGACACCGCAATAACAATTGGCCCAAAAGAAAATACAGATTTAATAGAAGCCTCAAAAGAAGCTCTAAATAAAGCTTTAAAACTTTGCACACCCGGAACAGAAATAAATAAAATAGGAAAAACAATTCAAGAAACAATAGAAAATTATGGATTTAAACCTATAAAAAATCTAAGTGGCCATGAATTAACAACGCATGTTTTACATTCAGGGCAAGTAATTCCTAATTACAACAACCAAGATAAAACCTTACTAAAAGAAGACCAAGTATTTGCAATAGAACCTTTTGCAACTACTGGCACAGGTTTAGTAAAAGATGGAAAACTAAGCACAATTTATTCTTTAGAAGAACACAAACCTCTAAGAGCTAATAGAGATGTTCTAAAATATATTGAAGAAAATTATAAAACTCTACCCTTTGCAAAAAGATGGTTATTAAAAAAATTCCCTCTACCAAAAGTAACTTTAGCTCTAGCACAAATGAAATCATTAGGAATAATTAGAGAATATTCTCAATTGATAGAAATTAACAAAAGCTTAGTTTCACAAGCAGAACACACAGTAATTATAAAAGACAAACCTATAATAACTACAAAAATTTAACCAAAATATTTATAAAACTTAAAACCATTAAAATCCACTAAATACGACTAAAAATGGGTTTAAAAAAGATTTGGAACAAAGCAAAATTGCCTCTTAAAATAATAGGCATACCCCTAATTCTTTTGCACCTTGGCACCCAAAGTTATTACTTAGCACGAAATTACCACGAGTTTTTTAGACCTTCAAAAACTTCTCAAGCATTTGAAAAAAGGTTCGGATTTAAAATATATAATTTAGAAAAAAGTAAAATCGGATCTGATAAAATCTATAATCTTTTACTGAAAGAAAATTTGGAATCCAGATTAGATATAAAATATATTGAAGTAGTAAATAAAAATTATTTTAAAAAATCTTTTTTTCAACAATTAACTGAATTTTTCATAGATGGTTATGTAGGGCATTATCAAGGAAATAGAATTTTTCTTATAGAGGATGCAAACGAAAAACTATGGCACCATGAAATAAAACATTCTAAATTTTATAAAGTTAGAAAAGTAAATCCAGAATTAAAAAAACAATGGATTGAATTAAGTCTAGATGAAAATGGAAATAACTCCTATTTAAAACCTGAAAGGAGCATATTCTCAAGGTTTAAATTACTTGGTAAAGTTGTAAACAAATATTATCCTTCTGAAAAAAATCTTTCTTTAGGTTTTGTAAGTAACTATGCGCGCACTAATTTAGATGAGGATATAGCCGAATTATGCTCAAAAATAGAAGTAGAACCATTATTTTTCGAAACACAACTTAAAAACGAAAAGATAATGAAAAAAATTGAATTTGCTCAAAAACAAAAGCTAATACCTCCAGAATTTATAGACTATCTAAACCTAAGAAAAACCGACTATTCTAGGCTTACAAAAGAAAAACTAAATGAAAAAGAAGCAGTTTATTTCCTTGATCAAAGTAAAGAATTCTTGAATAAATATCCTTCTAGTGTATACGCTCAACAAATAATTAATTTTAGAGGAAAAGTTCTTGAAGGAAGCATAACTTCAGATAATAAAAAAGAATTTTTAGAAAAAGCAGTTTCAGAATATCTATCAGGATTAAGAGGGGATTATAAAGATAAAATATTTTATTGCGATTTACTAGAAAGCATTTCAAGATGCTATAAAGCATTAAAAAATAAAGAATTTGAAGACTTTTATAATTCCTTACTTCAAAAAGAATACTATCTTAAAGAATTATCATTTCTCAAAAAGTAGAGAAACACCACATTTATAAATAAGTTTTATTTTACTTAAAATATGAAATATACTGAATCATCTCAAAAAAATATAATTGCACAGGATAAATTTTTCATTGTTTTATCATTAGTAAGTATTCTTGGTTTTATAGGCATAGTTTCAGAAACCATCTTTAATTATCGTCTAACACCTTATATTGAGTCAATTTGGTTATTGATTATTGGAATAGGTTTAATCTATGAAACTAAATTTAGTGCATTAATCTCATTGAAAAATGGATTAAATCAAGAAAACTTTCCAATTGTTGTAACTGAAGTAATAGGTGTAATTGCTGTTCTTTCAGGTGCATTTAGTTTCCCCCCAATTAAAATAGATACACCTGGATTCTTTGCAATTAAAGGTATAGTTAGTATAATTGCAATTGTGATTATATTCATTCAAACTTGGATTGCTAAAGAATAAAACTACTTTTTTAGTTCAACTTTTGGCCTTGAACCAATTTACTAAACAACTAAAAAATATTGTAAATCGCACCTTTAAGCTTAGATTCTAATCTAACATCAAATCCAGAACCTGAAATATAGTAAGCTCTTGGCATAATTTAATCTATAAAACAACCTCAGATCCTACTCTTAAAGTTTATTAGATTTATAAAATTAATTTAAAATTGCCTTTATTTCCCTTTCTAACTACAGGAATCATAGTTTTCTCTAAGGTTATACCTTATAACCAAAAGGTTTATATATTTGTATTAGGTTATACCCCATAACATGACAAAAGAACAGATCTTAATCTTTAAGAAATCGGCGGATAGTCTCTTTAATCAAAAAGATTATACTTCTGCAACAATACTCTATTTTAAAACCTGGTTTGCAATCCAAGATTATACCTTACTTGAAAAAGTGGGTCAATCTCCCAAAGATCATGGAGAAAGATTCAGATTATTAGAAAAAAGCTTCCCAAAAAGTTATATTAATTTAGACAAAGAATTCTCAACGTATAGAGACACTTACTCAAAAATAATAGATAAAGAAACTTGCATAAGAATAAAAAAGACTGTAGAAAATGAAATCAGAAATTACTCAATTAACTAAATTTAGTAAAGTGTTTTATGAAAAACATAAAACCGAAATAAAAGACATTATCCTATTTGGATCTATATTAAAAGGTAAGCTAAATCCTAATGATATCGATATTTTAATATTATTTAACAAAAAAATAGACAAAGATTTGGAATATGAGTTTAAACAACAAACTAAAATTAAAAATTTAGAAATAATCTCAAAAACATTATTAGACCCTTCATTTACAGCCAGAGAAGGAATATTGTTTGAAGGATTTAGTTTAATTAATAAAAAGTCTATCTCTTCAGAATATGGATTTGAATCAAAAGGAATGTTTATTTATAATACTAAAAAATTAAATAACACTAACAAAACGAAATTCTATTATGCCCTTAATGGAAGAAGAAAATTTAAAGGTATGGCAGATAGTTTACAGGCAATTAAACTTTCAGATAATATCTTATTAGTTTCATTAGACAAAATATCCTTAGCTAAAGAATTTTTTAATCACTGGGGTATAGAATTTAAGTATGTCCCCTCATTAATACCTGAAAGGTTGTCAAAACCCCATTTACTTAGTAAAATTGAATAACTTTTAGTTTAAACTTTAACTTTTTTAGCCCTAACAATTCTAAATCACTATATTCATAGTTAAATCTATTCTATCTATTTTTTTCTCAACTCTAGTCACGAGTAACTTTTTATTTGAGAAGTTATCTAGATCATAAGAAATATCCTCATCAAAATATAACTCAACATAATCTAACTTTTGTGTAAAAAACCAAATAACCTGCCCATAATATTCAGGTAAGCATTCTACTCTATATCCCTTACCAAGATATTCTCCTTCTTTAATCTTTTTTCCAACAAGTTTTTCTGCAAATTCTTTTGATTTAATCAAATCTTTCTCAAATTCTTCCCTTTCTACCTTCTTACCTAACAAAGTCGCTTCATGTTCTCCTTCATACCAATTATATTCCAATTTGAAAACTTCCATAATAGCGCTCATTTATTTTTTTGAGATTTGTTTTCTTTTCTCTTTCTCAGGTATTTTTAAATAATTATCTTTTGACACAACAGGTCTTCCTAATTCTTTCTCAGTTTCTTTTCTGGCATTACCTGCGACTTTGCCACCTCTTTGTGCAGCATCTTTACATTTATTGAAACCTTGAGAATCATCTTTTTTAGTAATCTCAGTAGAAACCTTTTCTCCAAGCATTGTAAAAATTAATTCTAAATCATCCATATGATATCTTAAATTTTCTTTCTTCAGACCTTTAAATTCTTGATATTCTTTTGGAGTCATTCCAAAAGTAGCTTTAGAAATTTCAGCAGTTAAAATCGCAAAACCATTATCCTCTTCAACACCTCTATTCTTCCATTCATTTGTTAATTCATCTCTTACTGCAATACCTCTAACCCTTTTCTCAATCCATTCATCAGAATATCCTTTTGCTTTGTAAATTTCCCTTATCCTTTTTTGAGCTAATTCAGGATTTTCTATTTCTTGAACCCGCTCATAACCTACTTGGGCTAACCAAAGTTTGAAAGGTTCTGCCTTTGGAGAAGGAATTGATTGTATAATCCTAAATATACCAGAAGTACTTGCACAGTCAGTTTCATAGAATTTACCATCTGAAGACATTAGTTTCAGTTGTCGACAAAATGTCGATAACTCAATATTACTTGATTCTTGCTCTCTTTTCTTTAATCTATACCAATAGTCTTTAGCATCGATACTATCTGTTAAAGCTTCAACAATATCAATAACTGAAAAATACCACTCTCCATTATGCCAAATTCTTCTAATTTTCTTATCCTGAAATACCACTAAAGCATGATCTTTGTCCATTTTACCAATTAATACATTTAGACTTATAAACGCTACGCATCCATGTCAGTATGTCAAAAACTATTGTTAATTCATTTTAGATGTAAACTTAGCCTATAATTTCTTTTAACTCCCTAACTTTCTTAACATCATAATCCCCCTTAAACTCACCCTTAACAATCCAATTAACAGAAATAGTCTTAATTCCTAGCTTCTTAATCTCTAATATATCTTTATCTCCTGCTCCAATATAATACTCTATTTTTCCTTTTTCTTTGATAAACCGTTTAAATAAGCTTAATTTGTTTGGATAATCTTTTAAAAGACTTTTATAAACAATATCAAATAACTCAGAACAACCTATTTTTTCTAAAATAGGTTCAACAGATAATTCTGGAGCAGAGGTAATTAAAACTAAAGTATACTTCTTTTTAAGTTGTAATAGATAATCTACAAGCTCTTGAACTAAATCTTCTTTTTTTACTTCTGAAACAGTTAACATAGAAAATAGATTTCTAGCAAAAGTAGTTCTAGTTTTAGGATTAATATTACCTAAATATCTTTGCATAATTTCATTTACTTTATCAAAATAATTATCTAATTTAGAATATTTAATAATAGATTTATCTTTTAATAGAATAGACATTACATAAAACCAGTTTTTATGTGCTTTTTCAAAAGGTCTGGATTTTAATAAAGCACCATTCAAATCTATTGCAATTACTGGGTTCATATTAAACAATAAAGAGAAGAGAGTTTAAAAGGGTTTTGGCCCTAGGATGACTTACTGGATGAGTTGATGGATGAAGGAAAGTTTTAATAAGATAAAACGTTATACTCTTAAAGATAATCTATATATTTACTTAAATATGCTTTTAATTTATCATCGCAAACATAAATATAAGTTCCCCTAATTCCACGAGTGAGAAGTACCCCATAAATATTGAGAATATATTTTTTTAATTCATCCTTTTTATCCTTTAATCCAGCTTTTCCATTCCTATCAAAATACTTATCTGGATTTATCACAATTTTATTTGAAAATTCGTCGTAACTTATTTCTGGACCTATTATTACCCCTGCATAATTTAAATCGTAACCTTGAATAGTATGGATGCAACCTACTTCAGTTCTTGAATTTTTGGAATTAACCCAATCCATAGAATTAGTGTTCCACTTAAATTTGCTTCCAGCTATCTCAATATCATAAGAATAATCAACTTTTTTTCTTTTCCATTCCCAAGCATATCCCGCAACAAATCTAGCCAACCCAAATTTTTCATCTTTTTCTATGATTATCTTTTTAAAATTGTTTATATTTTCAACTAATTTAAAATCATATCGCTCAAAAGATTTTTTCCCCGTTAGATTACACCTTAACAAATCGCGAATATAAATAATATAATCTTCTCCAGCTAAAACTCTAAATTGAGAAGTCAAATCGTATTTGCAAACCTTATTTTTTGTATTTTTTAGTATTTCTTTTACATAATCTGGTTTGATATCTGTAGGCTTTATAGATTGGTTTTCATCATAAAATAACAACTGAGATTTACTTGATCTTACTATCCAATCTAATTCTGTTGCTTCCTTCGGCAAATTCAGTCTTTTATTATTTTGATCATGAATATGCCAATTAACTAGATTAACTCTCCTTCTAAGTCTATGTACTTCATCCACAATTAATAAATCATAATTTTCTTTAGCCGCTTCATTTGGGCTAATTACCATTTTTGGACTTAATCCGTTTATATCCTTAAACACCCTTTTCAGTGTCTTTCTTAGGGATTGTTGAGGAATTACTAACGCAACTTTTTTTACAAAAGGTCGTAATTCAAGTAAATCCTCTTTTAAATTATCGTTCTCAAATTCCAAATGTTCCCTATCTAAGCTTAATAGTTTCATCAAATAAATACATAAAATAGTTTTACCTGTACCTGCTCCACCATTAATGAGTATAGAAAGATTTTGCTTATCTTTGTCTTCTTTATGAAACTCTTCAAGAATTTTTCCGACAATTTCATATTGATCGCCATCCAATGCAGTATAAGGGCTATATTTAAATATGTCTTGATTTTCTATAAAATTTAATTCATTTCTAACTAGCCTTACTCCTTTCAATTTTTCCCAGATTTCGTTTTTGAATTTATTCTGGTAGTTTAGTCTACTGTAATAATTATGAGCAACTAAACCAGAATTACCATTTTGCAATTTAAACTTCTTATCTGCAGACATATATCTAATCAAATGGGATTCTGCATCTAAGGTAGCAGATTTATTAAATTGATTATCAATTAAAAGATAAACCTTGTTTAATTTTTTTCTTAAAGGATTATCAAGATGCTGTTTAATCCTACAATTTACTTTTGTCGTCTCCCCGATATACGCCTCGGTGTCATTGGTAATTATATAAACCACAGGCCAATTTTTTAACGAACCTACTCCAAAAAGATTA
>Ga0208375_1000250_pt1 | contig 84764 bp, 92 predicted proteins | sample RifOxyD1_FD_184038 | JGI IMG/M metagenome (GOLD analysis project Ga0208375, IMG submission 184038) | Soil microbial communities from Rifle, Colorado - Rifle Oxygen_injection D1 (SPAdes) | ecosystem: Environmental > Terrestrial > Deep subsurface > Rock core/Sediment | place: Rifle, Colorado... | reverse complement strand
ATAACGATTTAAATGCTACAATCGCTTACATTGAGAATCAAGAAGTCCATCATGGGATAGCTGCCGCGTAATCACGAGGAAGCCCCACCCTTTAGGGTGGGGAGGACGTCACTATTTGATAATACGAATAATTTTTACTCGATTCCGTTCGAAACTTCTAAAGACGAGGTCGAGTGCATAAGCTGTGCTCAGGATTTAAGTGAAAGCAGATATTTATACGATTTTTCAATGATCAAGATAAAAAACTTGGCGCCTTTTCTACAAGTAGAGGGAGAAGATGCAATAGGGGTAAAAAATCTTCTTAAAGGACTTAAAAAATTACCTCCCGCAGTGAGAGATAGTTTGATACAAGTTAAACTTGTTTCGGAAGATGAGATTCTTGCTCAATGTGGAATGAATGCATGGGGTTGTGAATACGGGGGGACTGTATGGATACCAGATTCGGGGCCTAGTTGGCCAACGGGAATTTATCACGAAGCGGCTCATGCTCGTACGGATCAACTTCAATCAGAGATTATAAAACATGAGGTAGGTGAAGAGTATATTTCTTATACCTCTTATGCGTTGGAACTGAAAAGAAAATACAATCAAGAGTATAAACCGCGCGTAAGATTTTATACAGCAGAAGGAGAAAATACCGAAAATTTTTGTGAAAGTTGTTCTGTAAAAGTAGTCTGGCCAAATGAAGACGGTACTAGACTAATTGAAAAACCAGGAGTGGTAACCGAAACGGAAAAAAAAGAAATTGCGGAGTTATGGTCAAATTATTATTTCACCGACATTGGACCAGATTCGAGAAAATCTAATTTTGAAAAAAAATGGGAAGTCGTTGCTGGTCCAGTTTACGGGGAAGGGTTAGGAGAAAAAATTGTGGCGGGGCATAATGCAGCAAAATGGAAAGATGGAACAGACGCACCTAAAAATGGAGTTATTATGGCGTACGGAGCCAATAATTTTTGGGAAGATGTAGCTACATTTGTGGAACCTTTCGCCGAGAAAAACCATGATTTTTTTAAGCAGTATATCTCTCCATCTAGTCCTCAATATGATGGCCGATACGAAGAAAAATTAAAATTGCTTTATGAATACGGGTTTATTACGGAGATGGATTATTTAGATGTCATGAGTTATAAAGAGGAATAAAATGGGAAATAAAAAACTGTACTTTGGCCGAGGAATGAGTAAGGTATTAATTTTTGTGATAGTTCTGTTAATCTTTTCTTTTTCTGCGTATGCTCAAACAAACCATTATTACAAAATCAATCTGGCTTATCAAAACGGAGATTTATCTGCCACTTCGGTTAAAATAGAGCCTTCTCTTAACGAGATAAAGAATCCAAAAGGAAAATATGTGGCCGAGGTAGTTTCTTTTGATAATAAAATATTAAATCTTACTTTTTTTGATATTCCTCTGTTTGTTTTTTGGGATTCTGTGGATCCGGAAACTGGTAAGATTGTTGGGGGAGGAATGTTTGAACGAAATAAAACAAACATTACTTTGTTTATCCCGTATTACGGGAACGGGCAGGAAATAAACATTTACGACAAAGAGCTAAACAAAAAATTAAGTATTTCAATAAGTTCTTATGCTAAAGAAATTCCTTCGATTAAGTTGAAAACTGAGATGAAAGAAGAAAAAATCAGCGAAGAAAAGAAAGTGTCGATGATTGCAACGGAAAAAAGTAATCCTTCAGTAGTTTATTATAGTCTTGGGGGAGGGATATTCATCTTGATTTTGTTAGGGATGTTTTTGTCGAAAAGGAAAACAAAGACGGCAGGAAATAACTAATTTCTTTTAGCTTTTTTTAAATAATACCCCCACAAAGAAAACCAAGGCCAAGAAAATAATAAACGTAAAGAGGAAGACATAATTCAAGCCTAAGGAATCAGAAACAAATCCGGCGGCAATGGGGCCGAGGCCGGCGGCCATGCTGCGGATGGCAAAGGCGATGGAAGAAAGCTCTCCAATCTTCTTTTTAGGCATAAGAACCGTGAACTGGCCGAAAAGGACTGGAGTGATGGCGGCCAAAGAGACTCCTAAAAGCAAACTGGCTAAGAAGAGCAAAAATGTGCTTTGCAAGAAGAACATACTGAGCAGGACAGCTGCGCCCCCCAACAGACCATAAATAAGAACTGCTCTGCGATTTTTCCTGACAGCAAAAACAGGTTCCAATAGAAGAGGCAGGGAAAAAGCAGCGGAAATCAAGGCAATCTGAACGTAATTCGCGCCAATCTTGTTAAGGAACAGAGGGAGAATCATGCCAAAGACAGAAGAGCAGAAAGTAAAGAAAAAAGCAAAAGCGGTTAGCTTCACTAATGGTTTCTCAGCCCACAGATCTTTTATCCCTTTGCTAAAAAAATCCTTATGTAAAGTGATTCCATTAAACAATTTCTTTTTGTGATCCGGCAGAAAGAAAGAGAAAAGCAAGGCAAAGAAAGAAAAGAAGGAAACTGCATAAAGAATGCTGAATCCAAGTTTATTAATAAGCAAAGCGCCAATCAAGCTTCCGATAACCATGGAGAGAGTAGAAGAGACGTCAAATAAACTTATGGCTTCGATGGCCTTGCCTTTCGGTGAATGTTCTCTGGCATAGGTCTCGCTGGCTAACCAGTAAGAAGTGGCGCTAAATGAATGATAAATTCTAAAGTAAATAAACTGCATAAAGTTTTGGATAGAAAGAAGAAAATAACTAAATGGCAGGTAAAGTATCATAGTTAAAGAGATAAATCTTCGTTTGGAAGTCTTATCAATAAAACTGCCGATGAGAATAGCCCAAAATAAGCTAAAGATAGAAAGAAGACCCCAGATAAATCCTACAGATGAATAGTTTCCTAATATCTGTTTTAGATAAAGGGGAAAAAACGGACTGACAATTCCCCACCCCAGATAATAGATAAACGCAATGAAACTGATAATCTTGATGGAAAGGGGAAGTTTAAACATCTCTCTAGAGGTCTTGAACCGATTGATGAAATAGCGTTGAAGGTAATAGTTAATCTTCATGTTTTGATAAAAAGGAGAAATGGTTTAAAAGATTTGGGGAGTATCTAATAGTGATAAAACCATAATCTTTAAATAGTGTTAAGCGGAATAGATAAAAACTAAAATACTGTTGACCAGAATATCAAAAACTAAATCCCTATCAAAATGATTCCGTACTATCTTCGAGAAATTCCGGGCAATAAGTTCAACTCTAGCGAGGAGACTCCTGTCTTTTGGCATCATGTTAATCCGGAGATTGGACTGTTTGCGTTTATGTATGGGTTAGGGGGGATTATCGACGGAGAGGAAGCTTTGAATATCACTTCCAGCATCTGCCGGCATATCGAGCAGAGGACTGATACAAAGAAGGATACAGATCTTCTCCAAGAATTGATTCGAGATGCAGAAGATCGGCTGCTGATTGGAGGCGGAAGGAGAGACCGGTTTCCTGGGCTGAAAGCTATGCTGGATGTAGTTTGGATTGGAGAGAAGAATAAAGGATATTTTGTAAAAGTAGGCGCCGGAAAGGTATATTCGTTACATAATGATGGACGAGTTTTTTCTATAGACGATGATAATCCCCCCTCGTTGGGACTGGGAAAAGATGTTTCGGTCAAAGTTCAGAATCTTTCGGATTACAAAGGGATTCTATTAGCACCCCAAGACTTATTTCGCAGGGTAACTGAGGCAGAGGTTATAAAAATTCTGCAAAGGAACAGCGGCCGCCAGCCGTTGGAAAAGTTGATGGAGCTGGAGAAAAAAATTTTTGAACCGGAATTGGCGCTGTTGAACAAATATTCCAGGGAAGATTTAATTGGAATACTTAGACAATACGGCAAGGATAGTTTTATTCCAGAAGAAGAAGATATGCTGGCAGGAGTGGTGGCGACTGTTTCTTCCCAGACCAAGGAATTGCGCGAAAGAATATTCTCTGACTTAGGGGTGGGACATATTTCTTTGTTGTATATCGATTTAGGAGATACTGAAGGAAGAGAAAGAATGAGACTTCAAACAGAATCGACTGAGAGGATTAGGTTGATTCTAAATCTCGAAGGAGCGAAGTCTTCAGCAGTAATAGCTCAAACTATGGCCGAAGCAGGGGAGAAAGTGGCTAGACAAGAAATTGCTGTATTCAAGAGAAGGATAGATAAGATAGAACGATTACAGCAAACGATTTATTCTGCTTTAGGATTGGACGAACTAGAGAATCCCGACGAGGTGGTCTTAAAAGCGATTGAGTATTCTACTCGGCGAGAGACGGAGTTAAATAAATGTTTAGCGGAAATAGAAGCAAGAGAGCAGGGAACAAAAGATTTGTTGGAAGGAAGGGAAGTGGAATTGCAAACTGCTTTAAGCCAATATGCTCAGCTGGAAGGAAAACATCAGCGATTGGCAGGTGATTATGGTTCTCTGCAAAAACATTTAACCACGCTCCGAGAACATTATGAAGCAAGGCTGGCGATTAGTGGAAAAGAGAAAGTGCAAGCAGAAGGAGAGTTAAAAGAAGGAAGAGAATACGCTTCTGTTTTGGAAGGGAAAGTTAGAAAGATAACAGACATAGTAGAAACATTAGTCTCACTGATAGGTTTAGCTGAATTTAATGATAGGCAGATAGAAGGATTGGAAGAAAAAGCACATGAAAAATTAGGTGAAGAAAGGCAGAGATATGCGCGAGTAGTGGATGTTTTGAAAGACGAAACCCATCAAAGGGAGGCATACCAAGCAGAGAGCTGTCGATTGGAAAGGGCCATAGCGGGTATGGCAAATAAATTGATGTGCGTAACTCTTGAAAAAGAAGCACTTGAAAGAGTGATACATTCTAAGGATGATGATTTTGAAAGATTGTTGGGGGAGTACCAATCCATGCAAAAAGAGTATGAACAAGCATCTGTAGTCCGTTCTGCTTTTGATGGATTAGAGGACGAAGCAAGGGGACGAGGAAAAAAGATTGCGGAATTATTGGCGGATTATACCCAGTTGGGAGAAGAAAATGAAAAACTGCGAGGACAAGTGGAAGAAGCAAGTGGTCAGATTATCCGTCTGCACCAAGATGGTGAGGGATATGTAGAAAGAGCAAAAACTGCTGAAGAAAGATTACGAAACCTAACGGAAGATGCTATTCGACAAGGAACAGTTATCAATGGTTTGAACGAGTTGGCACAGGCTAATGAGCAAGTGCGATTAGAGTACCAGCATCTATATGAAGCAGGTATGGAAGAAATCGCGAGTTTAAGACTACAACTCGAAGAATATCAGTCAAAGGAACAAGATAAGGAGAGAAGAATATCTAACGTAGTGCAATCTGTGAGAATAGAAGAGATAACTGAAGAAAAGATAGGGGAAGCAAGAGCTGTGCAGAACGAGGAATCCCCAGTTATCATCTTTTCCAAAGAGAGTTTGCAGAGAATCCGAGCGATTGCTGACAAATACCGCGTGAGAAAGTAGATTACCCATACTTTTTTAAACTTTAAGTTTGTTCTTAGTTCTTATGAACTCAGTAATAAGGGAGGATTTGCTCAAGGAATTGGATGAAGTAATAGAAATTCTTAAAGTACGAGAAGGAGCAGATATCGCTAAACTGGAAGAAGTTTCCAATCATACTATCCATGATGCTTCAGTTTTTCAAGATATTGATGCAATACAAATGGCGGTTTTAGTCTATTCGTTGTATAAAATTGTCGGCGGTGTGCAGGATAAAGAGTACCAACAGATTTTAAATATATTATCTCAAGCAAAAAAAGCTCTAGGAAAAGATGCTTTAGGTGAGTATAACAAAGACATAGCTCTTCTTTTTTCTATTATCAAGAAAGTGGACGAAAAATCAGGTCTTTTCTTCAGGGAAGTACTGGAAGCGGCCAAAATAAAGAAGGGGGCGCAGCTTTTCAAGCATGGTCTGTCTTTAGGAAAAGCAGCAGATATTTTAGGAATCACTAAATGGGAATTGAGCAATTATGCAGGGGGAATAGTCTATTCTGAACAGCAGGAAGAGATTGTTTCAGCCAAGAAACGGATGGGATATGCCCAGATATTATTTAGCAAAGGGATGGAGGTAGGGAGATGAAATCTCTCTTCTTCGATTCCGGACCGCTGATGTCTTTGACGATGAATAATCTGCTGGGAATACTGCAGCCCTTGAAAGAAAAGTTTGGGGGGGAGTTTTATATCACCCCAGCAGTACGGAAGGAGTTAGTGGAGCGGCCGTTGGAGATAAAACGTTTTGAGTTTGAAGCGTTGCAGATTTTGAAACTGCTGCGAGAAGGGACGCTTAAACTGTATGAAAAACCGCTGAAAGGAGTGATAGATTTGTCTACTTATGCCAATAAATCAATTATAGCAAAAGATAAAGGCTGCTGCATGGAAATTATTCATGGGGGAGAGCTGGAGACTGTAGCTGCTTCTTTGCAGGAAGGCAATGATACCGTGGCCATTGATGAACGGACAATACGGCTGTTGATGGAAAACAGCGAAGAACTAAAAAGTCTTATTGAAGCAAGACTGCACGAAAAAGTGATCTTAGACAAAAAGATGGCTAATCAATTTCAGTCTTTAATCAAAGGAATGAAAGTCATCCGTTCAGCAGAGCTGGTGGGAATGGCATATCAGTTTGGTATTCTGGATAATTATCTGCCGCCGTTGAAGAGCGGGCGGGAAATTCTTTTGGATTCAGTATTGTGGGGCTTGAAGCTGAAAGGCTGTGCTATCATTGGAGAAGAGATTGAAGAACTGAAAAGAGTTCTGCTGAAGTGAGATTAAGCAATCTTTTTAAAGAAAAAAGAGAATTAACTACAGAAATGGCTAAGAAGTGTATTATCTGCGGAGAAGAGGCTAAATACCGCATTAAAGACAGCAATGATTTTTACTGCGAGGAATGCGCAGAAGAAAATTTTGATGATGTTTCTGTCCTGCAGAAAGTGGAAGAACAGGCAGTTAAGTTGAAAGCAATGATTGATGAAAAAATTTCTGAAGAGGAAGAATGATTCTATGGCCGAAGCAATAAAACTAAACGGAATAAACACCTCGACTAAAGAGATTAGAGATATTATCATCGCTTGGCTGGCTATCACTTTGGCATTCACTATCGCCTCTCAAGGTTTTTCGTTGTCCAGCAAGTTTCTCTACTTTTTATTTATCTCTGCCTTTACCGTGGGTGTAGGTTTTCTTTTGCATGAATTATCTCATAAAATCGTGGCCCAAAGGTACGGCTGTATGGCAGAGTTCCGTTCTTTTGATATGATGCTGTTAATAATGTTGGCATTGGCCACTTTTGGTTTTGTCTTTGCCGCTCCGGGAGCAGTAATGATTGTCGGTAGAGTAACAAGAAAAGAGAACGGAATAATTTCTGTGGCTGGGCCGATTACAAATTTTGTTTTAGCAGGAATTTTTTATCTACTTTTGCTGATGTTTGGTCTGGGCGGAGAAGTGTTAACAACTTTCTTGTATACTGGTTTTAAAATCAATGCCTGGCTGGGATTGTTTAACCTGATTCCGATTCTGAACTTGGACGGCCGAAAAGTCTTTGAATGGAACATTCCTATCTGGATAGGCATGGCTGCCATTGGTATAGTGATGAGTTTCGTGCTTTAATCCGTATGTCCTGTATAAATCTTTTCTTCTACCATGTTTCGGATACGGCGGTGAACCATTCTTTCACTGCTTTGGCCGTTTACCAAATAAGTGTTAGGATATTCTTTAGCAAAGCGGGCGTAATTCTTTACTACGGCTTCTAAGGTTTTCTTTTTTTCGAACAATTCTCTTGACGACCGAGTTTTATCAATACGTTCCAAGCACGTTTCTACAGGTACATCGATTAATAAAGTGAGATCAGGAATCCGGCAGGGCTGGTTAGCGTGCATCAGATAATCCCACTCGGCTCCATCGGCGGTGCCATAAACTAAGGTAGAGGGGATATAACGGTCTGTAAGAACCCAAAAGCCTTTTTTTAAGGCTGGCTCGATGCTGCTTTCCAGATGATGTAACCTGTCGGCTACATACAGCAGTTGCCTGCCATGAGGACTTTTAAAGTTGATTGCTCCGGTAAGAATTCCTCTAATCAAGCCGCCGATGAAGTTATTGGTGGGCTCTTTGTGGAGCTGGTCCACTTTTTCTCCTCGTTCTATCAAATATTTTCGCAATAGGTCTATCTGGGTAGAGCTGCCGGCTCCGTCCGGACCTTCAATGACGATAAATTTACCTTCTTTCTTCGGTTCGATGGGATCTACTGCCTGTAATGAATGAGCCATGTTTATCACCCTTATAATTTTTTTAATGTTATTCAACTGGAGTTAAGTGATTCTTCCAGCTTATAACGAAAGACGCAAATAACCCAAAATGATTAAGCATCTTTCGGAATATAGTAATGGAATCAAATGTTCAATTCTTTTTATCCATTACTATATAAACAAATCTTTGGTGCAGAATATAAATTAACGACTATCTTTAGCCAGTAGCCAAAAGTCACCAAAAACTACAAATTCAGCGAAAAGTATTTAAAGTCTAGAAGATTGTTCTATTATTTAGCAGATAAAAAAATAAAAAAAGGTGATCGCTTCATGAAGCAATACGTCTTCAAAGAAGTTAAGAAATTTAAGATACAGCGCAACTGTAAGGGTTGCGGTTCTCGAATCGTAGTAGACAATGCCAATCGGTATTACTGTATCAAATGCAGGGGATATTGATTGGTTTTTTGTTTTTTTTAATTATTTAAATATGAGAAAGAAGTCTCTTAACTTCTTCTAAATCTAAGGTAGGATACTTATGCTGGAAACTTTCTATCTTCTCTTCATCCAAGACATCGGCCTTGCTGAGATAAATGTAAATTGGCTTGTCCGTTTCTTTTTTGATGCGATGATACAGCTCTTCCTGGTCTTTTAGAGGATAAGGCTCGGTCAAGTCAAAGATGTAAATCAGGGCATTGGCCAAATGTTTAACTGCCAAAAAGGCCTGCAGCTCAATGTTGTTCATCTTTTCCATGCGGTTTAAAGTACCGGGAGTGTCAATCAATTGCACTTTCGTTTCCTGGCCTTTTTCTTTTGAGATGAAATAACCGACATTAAGAGTTTTAGTAGTAAAAGCATAAGCAGCAATCTCTGGTTTGCTAGGAGTTAGTTTACCAAGCAAGGTTGATTTACCGACATTAGGAAAACCGAAGATGCAGACTGTAGGCATTTCTTTGATGTCAGGAAAATTTTTCATCACATGGCGGCATTTTTCTAAATAGAGCAGCTCAGCTTTAATCTGTTTGATGACCGAAGAGATGCGGCCGTAGAAGCCTTCTCTCAGCGGCCGGAAGCGTTTGATATCCTCACATTTGGCCATCTGAGAAATGTAACTTTTGTGCATTGTAGAAATCTTGCCAATAGCCCAATGGACAGCTCCCAAAGATTTTTTTAGAGAGGAATAATCCAGAGTAAGCTTAACTAGCTCATTGTAGAATAACGGCAGGTGATTGAAACTAGGGAAATCTTCCAATATGCGGTTAAGCATATCAGCCAGATAGTTTCGGGCTATGTCCAGCTTAAGCATCTCTCTTTTCTTCTCGAATACGAGATTCTCCAGGCGGCCTTCTTTTTTTACTCGAGCCTCTCGGGCCTTGCGGAAAGCGGCATCGAGATACTGGTCAGCAGTCTGGACTGGTTTAACAAGCTGGAAGTTCATGATTAGTGAAGAAAATACTCTGTTTTATTAAAGTATAGCTTTTTGGTTATAACCCGCTGATTAGATAGAAGATGTACCCGGCGTAACCTATCAACAGCACTGCTCCCTTCCATTTGGTAAGTTTGCGGTTAGTAGTCAAGAAGAAAAGAAGACCAATAGAAAAGAGGATCATTACGGGCATGTCTACAAAGAGGATAGAAGGATTAACATTCAGCGGTTTGATGAGGGAAGTTATTCCCATGACAAATAAGATATTGAAAATATTGCTGCCAATAACATTACCCAAGGCAATATCCGCTTCTTTTTTCCAAGCGGCAACCATCGAGGTCATCAATTCTGGTAAAGAAGTGCCGACAGCGACAATGGTTAGACCTATAAACGCTTCACTAATGCCAAAAGATTGGGCGATTTTTACTGCGGCATCTACTAAGATGCGGCCGCCGATGATGAGGGCGGCTAAACCTAAAAGCATGAAAAAGATGTCTTTGCTTAACTTTTCTTTTTTTTCTGGGGTGGTACGTTTTTTAATTGTTTCAGTATATTTCTTAAGCGATTTTCCTCTTTGTTCGAAAGCGCTTTTAAAAGTGTAAATCATGAACATAGTGAAGATTACCAAAAAAATCAGGCCGTCAATTCTTCCGATAGAGAAGCCATTGTGGCTGAAAAGATTGTTGTCGTTGGATAACAGCATGAAAAGGAATGCAGAGACCAAAAGAAACGGCATTTCATAAATAAGAGTGGAAAGCTGCACTTTTAGCCCTCGAACTAACGCAGAGATTCCTAAAATCAATCCGATATTGGCGATGTTGCTGCCTACGATGTTTCCCATAGAGATATCTGCATTGCCTTTAATGGCGGCAAAAAGACTGACAATTAATTCTGGCAAAGAAGTGCCAAAGGCAACAATGGTCAAACCAATGATCAGGGGAGAAACCCCTAACGCGCGAGCAAAATGAGAAGAATGTTCCACCAGCCAGTCTGCTCCTTTGATAAGGATGACTAATCCTAAGATAAATAACAGTATTTCTAAGATCATTGTGGGGGAAGAAATGACTTTGTCTTAATAAATGTTACTTTATGGAACCCTATTCAGAAAAACTTGCTCAAATCACTTTGCTCATTGCTTTTGAGCAGGTCTTCCTCGGTGTAGCCGACTACGGAGAGAATAGAGTTGACGGCCGGAACAATCTGATTGTTGATGCAGTAATCTTTGCAAAAGATTTATATAGTAACTATAAGTTTCTATATAATAACTTGATGTTACGATGAGGTCCTTAACTAAAAAAGAAAGAGAAACCCTGATTATCCTGTTCAAAGATTTCACTAGTTTTTACAATGCCAATTCCATCAGCAAAGTTCTTAATATCAGTCACGTTGGAGCCCAGAAGATATTCAAAAGACTTCTTCAAGAAAATTTAGTTGTTAATAAAACTATTGGAAAATCTATAACCTATAAACTCAATTTTAATGAAAATTATGTTAGCCAGCTAATCGTATTTTTGCTGGTTGATGAAGCCAATAATTTCAAACGGTGGAGAGAAGAATTCAAAGAAATTTTTAAGAAAAATAGAATTGTCCTGCTTTTTGGCTCAACGGTTAAGGATTATACTCACGCTAAAGATATTGATTTGATAATCATAATAAAAAATAGAGAGGTTAAAGAAATAAACGCGTTCATCAAGAAAAAAGAAGAAATCTTACCCAAAAAGATTCATGCCATTAAACTGACGGCCTCAGATTTGCAGGAAAGTATTAAAAAGAAAGATAACGCCATGGTTGATATCATCAAAAATGCAATTATCCTTTACGGACAGGATGAATACGTGAAGATGCTAAAAAATGCCAAAAACTATGGTTTTTGAGTATGCTCAGAAACCAACCGGTGATTTCTGATATGTCACACGCTGCTAAACACGTGGAATGGTGCATAAACAAGGCACAGAAAGAAATTGAAGAATGTAAAAGACTAGGCAAAAGGTCAAAGCATAGGGGATTGCTGAAGAGCAGGCCTAATCTTGATGAAGCCAAAAAACATCTAGCCAAAGCAGAGCATAATCTTATCGGAATAACCCGTTTTAAAGAAGTTGGTTTTTCTGACTGGTCAATGTCGGCGGGATTTTACTGCATCTATCACTGTTTTTTAGCCATTGCCGCTAAATTTGGATACGAATCCGGAAACCAAACTTGTACAATATCTTTGATGAGATTTCTCAAAGAGAATAATGAAATTCAACTTGATGAACGGTTTATTGAATTGTTAGAATACGAAGAAATGGAAGATGTTAGAGCGGACAGTGTTATTGATTTAAGAGAGGACTATACTTATGGCGTACAAATCTCTGTTAAAGATGAAGCAAAGATTAACGAATTGAAAAAAGTCTGTAAAGAGCTTATTGATATTACTAAACAGATAATCTATGAATAAACGGAATTACTTTTTCGATCTGACAGTAATGTAATCTGCGCATTCAAATTGCCCTATTGCCTTACACTTTTTGACCGCTTCTTCCACTAGCTCCATACGCATACGTAGAACGGTTCTTGCGGCATCTTCATAAAGTCCTTCTAAGGCATAATAACTAATAGATGTAAGAAATAACTCTTCAGCTCTTTCTGGATCTCCCTTTTCTTGAGTAATCATCGAAGCTATGCTGAATAGTCCACCTAATTCTCCCCGTTTAAATCCATTAGTTAATAATTGTTCAAAGGTCACGCCTTTCTCATCAAGTCTTTCAATTCGTTTTGCTGCCATAAGATACCCTTCTTCTATCTCGTGCTTGGATTTTTCAGTGGGTTGGCACATAGCGTATACTCGAAACATATCAACCAAAGTTAATTGATCATCTTTCATGATTTATGCTAAACGCGTGTTATTTAAAAGTCTTTCTAGTATCTTTACTAGTCTAATGTGATATCAGATCTCACTAATTAATAAACATTTGTGAGACTTGTTAGTATACAAATTGTAGACTAATTGTCCAAAGATTAATGCATTTTACTGTACATAATATGCCCTTAATCAGAAAAACTTGCTCAAATCACTTTGCTCATTGCTTTTGAGCAGGTCTTCCTCGGTGTAGCCGACTACGGAGAGAATAGAGTTGACGGCCGGAACAATCTGATTGTTGATGTAATACTCTGCATCGTAATCCCCTTCTTTTACTTCCTCGGGCGGCCGAGCACGGTTCCTTAGCATCCCTTCGCCGGAGGTGATGATAAATTTGACAATTGATCCCGGGCCCATAGGAATGCCTTTTTCCTGCATCCGTCTGGCTACGGCCACATGGGGGCCGACAGCTTCATAACTTTCAATGCTTTTTTGAATGTGGGTGCTGATAATCATTTTTTTCAGAGGAATTTTCTTGGTCTGGATGTCAAAAATAATTTTTCGGACATAATCAAATGCTTTTTCTTTATTTTCTTCTTTTAAAAGAATCTCCAGGACTTTTTGCTGCACCTCTTTAGCTAATTTTGACCAGTTTTTGCGTATGGTTTCAAAGCCGCGAATCTTTAATTTATTGCGGCTTTCTGAGAAGAGAGCATATTTTTTCTTGGCTCCGGCATGGCCTTTTTTGACGGCTACAAAAATACCAGTCTTGTAAGTGTCTTCATAATCTAATTCCATAAAGCCCGGCAGTTTTTTGTTAATTTCCTGAACAAATTCCGAAGCATCTTCAGTTTTTCTTTCATTAAGATTGATGAAGACTGAATCTGTATCGGCATAGATAATATCAAAGCCTGCTTCTTGAGCTTTGGCGATGACCTGGGAGATGTAGTGGCGGCCGTAGGAAGTGATAGATAAGGCAGATTCCAAACTGTACCATCGGGCACCAAAAAAAGCAAGATAACCATAGAACGAATTGGACAGCAGTTTGATGCTTTCTGAACGAGCTTGAAGAAGAAGATTGTTCTTGTCGGATTTGAGCATTTCCTTAACACGAATTCTTCTTAAGATTAATTCTTCTAGCAGGGAAGGAAGAATGCCGTCTTTCTCCCGGCAGAACCAATATTGAGTATCCGGCACTAAGCCTTTGTCTTTACAGCAGGAGCAATGAAATGTGTACGGAGAAATATTATGGGCAGTGATAATAGTTGGATAAAGACTACGGAAATCAAAGACCGCCACATTGCGATAAAAACCGGGTTTGGGTTCATGGACATAAGCGCCCTCATAAGTTAAACTTCTACGTTCTTGATTTTCATGATAACTAGGTTTGGCAGGGATAAGTTCTTTGAATTGGCCCATCCGGCGCATAATAAAATTTTCCACTAGTCGGCTGGAAGAAACGCGATTGATATCAAATAACGGCAAACCAACTAAACCTGATAATTCTATCATATGAGGAAGAATACGCTGAGCTAATTGATAAGTGAGATGAGCATCATGAAGATTATATTCGCAGTACTGGTCTAACTTTTCTGCTTCTCCGTCCCAAACTAGAGAAAGAGCATCGATATCTACTTCTTTTTTCTTTTCCCCAAGAATTTCTGAAGCTACTGCATTGAGAGTGAAAGTTTCTGTTTCCAACGTGCGAAGATTATGGCGGATAAATCGCAGCAGATCAATGTGAGGAAGGCCGGCAATGCAGGCCGAGGAGCTGCTGCGGCCGATGGTTAAATCAGAATAATCTAATCCTAAATCCATATCCACATTGTGAATTTCTGCCCGCGTCTTAATGTACGGAAAATCAAAACCATCTGAATGATAACCAATAAGAAGGTCGGGCAGATGTTCTTTGAGAAGATCCTTAAAGCGGATAAGCATCTCTTTTTCATTTTCCGCAAATTCTACATAATCCAGCTGGGTAGAATATTTTTTCCACGTCAAAACTTTGCGGAAATCTTTTCCGTATAACGCAATCATAAGAATAGGATTCTTTTCCGGCTGGAAAACTTTAGTCTTGCTGTAAGTTTCAATATCAAAGGCCATAATCTGAAGATCTGAAGTGGTCTCTTCCGTAGGAGTGATGCTTTTTGCTAAAAAAACCGGTACTTTGGATTTTTCAGGGATCCATTCTCCTGTAGCATGAAGAAGAGCAAGAGGCAGGATGTTTTTGTCGATGAGATAGCGGTAGATAAACGAAATATCGAATTCGTAACATTTTTTTATTTTTGGATGAGCATCTAATTCTCTTTTAAGAAACGGGATATACGAAGGTGCAAGAGCAAAAATTTTGAGAAGAGATTTTTTACTGCCCAAAAGCTTTTTTTCTATTTCTTCGACTGAGTGGATAACTGCATCTCCTTCTTTGAACGGAACCTTCAAAGCGAGCAGCTCTTTTTTTAATCTTTCCCGGTCTTCAATCTCTATTGGTTCGGCATAAAAATAGGGAAGAAAATTTTCTTCTACAATGCAAATTTTTTTTCCAGAAGAGGTTTTGCCGTATAAGCATAGGGCGGGGCGGTTTTCCTTCTGTTTGAAAACTATATCCAATAGATAAAAACTAACTTCTACTTTTTCCCCCATTTACTACTGGAAAGAATTAAACCTTTAAAATCTTTTCCTGTTTTTAGAGAATAACTTAATTAAATAACATTTAAATTATTATCTAAAATGCCGAAAAAAACAATAGCTGAATTGAAGAAGCTGCCGCCGGAAGAGAGACTGGTCCAGTTGAAAAAGTTGGAAGAGAAGCGGAAGAAGGAGATTGAAACTGCCCAGAAGCTGATGCAAGAAAGCGAGAAGGAACTGAAAACTACGCGAGAGCTGGAAGAGAAGATATCTATTCCGCGGATAGCAGCATCCGGAGGAGAGGAATTTTTGCAGAGCGAAGAAGAACGGCAGATTTTCCGAGTGGTACGAGGGGATATGAGAAAGAAAGGAGAGCTGGAGAAAGAAGATAAACCGAAAAAAGAAAAATCTTTAGAAGAGGATCTTGAACAAGTTTCTTTGAAGCAGAAGGAAGGGGAAGCAGCTAGAGCGGATTACGTCAATCGAATGAGTCAGCGGCCGATAGGTGATTTGTATCAGGAGATGAGCGGCTTGAGGAGAGATGCGGAAGAGAGAGGGTATGTCACTCCTGAACATATGCGCAGAATAGGATATTTGAATGAAGCGGCCCAGCAAAAGATGGATGACATTCGGGTCGGCCGGTATCAGCCAGGAGAAGAGGGGCTTAGGGAGACGACTTTGATACAGAAAGTAGGAGATTCTCTACAGAGATTGTATCAGTCGGGAAAAGGAGAGAGAGCGAAACATGGCGGGGAAGGAAATGGAGTAGAGTATCAGTCGGGGAGTTATTAATGCAGGGTGGAAGTTAATTGGCACAAGAGAAAGAAAAACCATTCGTACAGACGTTACATCAATTGTTACTGTCAAGAAGTAAACAACCAAAACATTTATAAATACGCTCCATTCTAAGATAGTCATGACTCAAGTACAAACCATTTTGAAAGAAACTGGAGTAACAGTTAAAACTCCCAGTTTCCTCGCTCAAGTGGAGCGCTTAGCCACTACTATAGACGATTTTCTCATCCCATCTTTACGCTTAGAAATTCATCCCGACAGCTGGTCTCCACAGGATTTCCTTCAGGAAATCCCGGAAATGCAGGGCTTAGATCTGCCTAAAGAAGCCATCGCCAGAATAGTCAAGCAGTATCTCAGTGAAGCCAATCCTGCAGAAGAAGTCACAGGAGTCAAGCAGGACAGATTTTCTTACACTGAATCCGCTCTCGAGCAAAACATCTCTTTCTTTCCCCACACTGTAGACTGCTGGAAAGAGAGGCATTATTCCAAAAAGATGAGCATTGATCGCCGGGTAAACAAGATTAAGACGGGAATAGAACATTTTGTTGCGCAGGAAGTTAATGTTCTCAATACCGATTTAGGCCTCACCAAATACCTGCCCCAGCCTTCCTTAAACGGCACCCTTGCTCATAGCATGGCTCAGTATACGCAAGAGCTTTACCAGCAGACTGGAGTTCAAGGCGAAGAGCCAGTCAGATTATACCAACTATGTTTCCAAGCATTAGCCCAAGCCAAGGGCTGGGATAAACTAGAAGATAAAGATGTGCTTAAAGTCTTGGATGCCGAAGGCATTCCGGCGAAAGAGTTTGCCGAGCTGACTGGTAGAGAACTTAAAAAAATAGTTGAGCCAGTGATTGAAGTGGGAAAGAATAATGCTGCCCAAACACATTCTTCTTCGGCAGCAATCGGTAGATACGACTTAGTCTCCGCATCATCTTGGTTCTCCGGTCTTCAAGAGCTGCGAAGGCAGGGCAGCGGAAAGACAATCGCCATCAACGGGCAGACTTATGTCCGCCCTTTCACCCTGAAAGAGAACCTGCAGGCAAGAATCGAAGATTACAATACCTTAACCAATCCAGACGGCGCTCAGCGGACAGAAGAAGAGCGCATACGCTTCTTCAACACCTGGCTGGATTCCTGCGCTGGCATCCATTACCTTGCCAGAACCACGAGATTTAAACTTATTCTCAGCTCAAATGAATTAATCACTCTGGCGCAGGCTCCGATTAACGAGTATTCATCTGTCCCTTACGCTCAAACTTTGGGAACCGAGCTCAACAGCTCCCTCGGAAAATACAATCAAGATCTAAGCCGGGCAGAAGTCTTAGAACAGCCGGCTTGGCTGATAGCAGTAGAAGAAGATAGAACTCTTTTAGGCGAAGCCTTTGATGTTATGCGCACTGTCAAAAAAGCTCCTGCGGATTGGAACGGCATGGGCTTTTACGTCTATCCGAACAAGACGCAGAACGAGTTAAGGTCGCTGTTCACCAACCACCGAGGCAGGGGCGGCCGTGCCGATGGCGGGAACCTGCTCAATCGTGATGGCCGCTTCCTGCGCAGGTAGTCCTCGTAGTCGGTGCGCAAAATTTTTAGGCTTTGCGAAAGCTTTTTATTCTTTGCTGTGAGGAGTGAACTACCAGATGCATTTAAATTAAAAAATATTCTATTTTTATACTTTAAAGTTCCCGAAAACAGAAGTTTTCGATAACTTTAAATAATCAAAAGTTATTCTTCAGTCATGGCCTATCACACGGATTATAATCATTCTATGGATAGAGAATATGGTATGACCTCGGGATATACTTCTGAGGGAGGAAGCACTACTGGTGATGTGGGATACGGCATCAAAGATGTTGGCTTTTCTGTGCCGTTTGGTATTGGGGCGAATAATGTTGCGGGAATAGCGGCTAAGATAAAAACAGGTACCAGAGCGATGGAGCTGCAGTTCTTTGGCACCGGACGTTCCCAACGAGGAGCTCAGACGCCGGAATTGTACGGCAAGCCGCAGCGGCAAGCTTTAGCAGAGTTAGCCAAAGCGACTGAAGTCGAATTTACTACTCATGCTTCTGGTGGAGTGATGGGTCTGGCAGGAATGGGAGAACGCGGATTCAGTAAAGAAGCGCAGAGGATGGCGTTAGATGAAGTGAATCGAGCAGTAGATTTTGCAGCTGATGTGGCTAAGGGGGGGACAGTGGTAGTACATGTAGGAGAATTCAACCGTCCTTTTAGTGAATCAGAATGGAACAAAAAAGGGCCGTGGGCAGGAAAGTTCCGCAAATATGAAGATGAGGAGAAGGAAGCGGCATTTTTGATTGTGGATGATCGAACCGGGCAGATGCTTAAGGCAGTGCATAAAGACACAAATGTACCTTTGCCGGTATGGAATACTGCTAAACCGGGCCAAGAGTATTTTGAAGAGGGAAAGAAAAAAACAGCCAAAGAAGGAGAAGAAATCTTCTTAGATTACCTTGGAAATAGAGTACCTGAGGAAGAACGTGTGCCACTTTTTGACGAAAAAACAAAGCAGTTTAAAGTAGAGATGCGTTCTTGGAATCATTTTGAGAAAGAAGCGGAAAGACTGACTAAACAAGCGAGAGAATTTTGGAAGAATAAACATACGGGAAAAGAAACTAAAGAATGGGAAGATACTCCCTGGCTAAGATTTAAACAGGTTGATTCGGAGAAGGATATTCGCATCAAGCCAGAAGAAGCGTTTTTCATTGCTGATGCTGAACTGCAAGAGGCAGTTCATAGAGGTACTTCAGTTAGATATGGAGGACAGTTTGACGAAATGATTGAACGCATGGGTAAAATGAAAAAAGCGCGGGAATTTTATCAGAAAGTAGAAGCCGAAACTGATGAAGAAGAACGATGGAAACTGGAGCGGCAGGTACCAGTTGATGCTCAAGGTCTGGTTCCCCCCGGAACTAAAATGCCAGCACAGCTTCTTGATAAGGAGATTAAACATTTAGAAGAAGAAATGCTGCGAACCAGAGAACAGATAGTGGCTCAAGAAGTGAAGATAAAGCAGTTTAAAGAAGCCATATGCCATATTGAAAACGCAGAGGATTATGCTTTAAAACAAAGTTATAAAGGTTATGCGGAGACTGGGCTGAAAGCGTATGAGCAGTCACAGAAACTTAAAAAGATGGGAGAAAAAGGAGCGAAAGATTTGTTCATTGGAATGGAACATATTTTTCCGGAGCAGTACGGCGGTCATCCTGATGAGTTGATTACTTTGGTAGAAAATTCCCGAAAGAGGATGGCTCACGAGCTAATAGTACGAAAAGGGATGGATGAATCACAGGCAAAAGAGCTGGCAGAGAGGCATATCAAAGCTCATTTAGATACTGGGCATATTAATATCTGGAGAAAATACTGGGTGGCAGATTCAAATAAGTCTCCAGAGAAAAATAACGAAGAATTCGATCAATGGCTGCTGGAGAAAGTAGAAAGCATGGCCAAGAAAAAAATGATTGGCAGTGTCCATCTCAGCGACAATTTTGGCTATCAAGATGAGCATCTTACTCCCGGCGAAGGCAATGCTCCAATCAGAAAAATTGCGGAAATTCTAAAAAAGAATGGATACAATCATCCGTTGATTGTCGAGCCCGGAGCAGCAGCATCTACTGATCTCTCTGATTTTCACGGCTTGATGAAAACCTGGAAGTTATTTGGCAGTTCGATTTATGGAGCAGCACCTACTGGCGGGCGAGCGCAGAAAAAACAATGGGGGCAGGTACAGTACGGCTATTTCGGTCAGGCCGAATCACCGTATTTCGTCTTTGGCGGTTACAGTCCTTCAGAAGACTTTACCTTGTGGTCGGGAGTGGTGATGGAATAAGTTATCTCTTTATCTTCTCTCTTCTCGCTCTCTTAACGAAGTCAAAATCTCAATCTGTTCTTCATCTAAAATCCTTGACAGCAAAGCAACCTCTTTTTTTACCATTTGATATCACCTCGATTTTTTGATAGTTTTTTGACAAGCTGATGCTTATAAATATTCGATGAAAGGAACTTTAGGATGGAAAGTATATGTCATACTGATAGATTCCTCTTCCATAAGCTTTTTAAGAGAATTTTCGGTCTTACCTGTATGTTCGAGTTATTCTTCGTACCAAAATGGTTTTATGGGATAGATGCTGTTCTGGAAGGAATAGTAGTAATTGTTGCTTTGCTCATCGCAGGTTATGCGTATAAAGTCTATAAAAAGCTGGAAGAAAGGAAATTTAAGTTTTTTTCTTTGGCTTTTTTGCTGATTGCCATCTCTTTTTTGGCTAAAATCTTTACTCATCTGGTAATTGTCTCTCAAACAATCAGAGATCTGGCGGTAGGGACAATGCAGATATCTCTTACTAATACTAATGTTTCAGATCTGTTTTACCGCTTCGGCTTCTTTTTTCATATCGGGCTATTTTTAACCGCTTTGCTTCTTTTGTTCCTGGTTTCAGAAAAAACGCTTCATCAGAAAGAACCGTTAAATATGAAGATGATTCTTTTAGCTTTGTTCTTTACTTTTTTAATTACGGTTTTCAGCAATCTTAAGTATATATTGATGTTGGATTTAGGTATTGCTACCATCACTTTCCCTTCCGTAGGCTTTTTTTATCTCACTTCTTTGGCTCTGATGGTGATGATTACCTTCAACTACAGCAAAAACTATTTAAAGAAAAAGACCAACAGCACCTTACTGGTGGCCGCAGCTTTTATCCTGCTGGCCTTGAGCCAACTGATTTTCCTGTTTGATTTCGTAGATACAGGATTTTATATCGGGGGGGTGATAGTAGAGCTAATAGGCTATTTAACCTTGTTAGCTGCGTTTATCATGGTGCTAAAAAAATGAACTCCCGCCGTTCCAAACTAGAATTGGTCTTTGACATTTTAGTAGCTATACAGAATAAAGGGGGAAAGATTAAGCCCACTCATCTGATGTATAAATCTAATCTTTCTCATAAATTGCTAAGTGAATATCTAGATGAACTAAAAGCTAAAGAATTGGTGCGGGAAGAACCGACAGATAAATCCAGAGTGGTGCTGATTACAGACAAAGGCCTGAACTTTTTGGCCGAGATGCGCAAAGTGAAGGAGTTCACGGAAACGTTTGGATTGTAATCTGATTATAACTTCTTAACAATTCTTTTATAGGAATTTAATTTTTGGTGAGATATGTTAATCTTAGGGATTGATGAAGCTGGCCGCGGTCCGGTGTTGGGGCCGTTAGTAATGGCCGGGGCATTGCTGCGAGAAGAAGATGTTGTTTCTCTTAAAGAGCTGGGAGTGAAGGATAGTAAGTTACTTTCCCCAGAAAAACGGGAGATGCTGGAAAAAGAGATTCACAAAATATCGGTTGATTTTACCTTAGAAATTGTCGAGCCGTTGAACATTGATGCAGCAATCAAATCCGGGCTTAATTTAAATTGGCTGGAAGGGAACATGGCTGCGGCAATTATCAATCGGTTAAAACCAGATACTGCTATCATTGACTGTCCCAGCCCAAACCTTCAAGCGTATAAAGAATATCTTTTTCACCGGCTGGAGAATAAGAAAATAAAATTAATTGTAGAGCATAAAGCGGATTTGAATCATCTGCCGGTTTCCGCTGCTTCGATCCTAGCTAAAGTGGCGCGAGATAGAGAAATTGAAAAGATGAAACAGAAGATTGGTTTTGATTTTGGTTCTGGCTATCTAACTGATGAAAAGACGCAGGTTTTTCTCAAGAAGCATTTTAACGATTACGAAAATGTCTTTCGTAAGGCATGGGTCTCTTTCAGAAACGTGGAAAATGAAAGACAGCAGAAAAGCTTGGGGGAGTTTTAGGGATACATAGTCTATATGCAACTATAAAATTTTAATAATTCCTATGATTGCGTCAGATTTTTTATCGGGGTATCTGAAAATAAAACCGTCCTTTTTTATTTCATTTTCTCGTCCTTTGTATCTATGTTCAACCCGTTTGAGTTTTGATAGATTATAAACGATAGCGATATCGATTCTTATCGGTTTGTTTCTATCAGCAATCGGCCAGAAATAGAACGGCTCAATAAAATGTTTAAAATATTCTCCTGTCTTTTTAACTTTAAAATCTAATGCAAAAAAGTCGATAGGTTTACCCTCAAGATTGTCGTATCGGTCTCCTTTTCGATGCGGGCTGTATCTATCAGTTCCCAATCTTTTGATGATAAAGATTAAATCCTCAATAGTTTTTCTTTTATGTTCTTCTGAACCAAGCGCTCGGATTGCTACTTTTTTGCCTAAAAAATGAGATTTTAAACATTTATCAATCTTTGCACCGATCTTTTCAAAATCCGGTTTGTTATCCCAATATATCTGCGGAATTTTAATGGTGTACCATGGAGTACCTGCATGATTAATCTTTTTAGATGAAGATTTAAACACTTTGAGTTTGTATTCTGGAACGCTCACTTGATAAGTCGGAATTTTTGCCATAATTCAATTAAAAAAGTTTATTTTATAAGCTTTACTTCAAATGCTTATCAAAGACTATTTATTATATGTCCATTAAAAAGAAATATAAACTAAGTAAACATTCCTTTTTAAAGATGGTGAACTACGAATTTTGGAAAGATTGGAAAAGAAAAACCAAGTTAGAAGAATCTGCAATCAACTCATTAAAATCTGCTAGAGAAATCATTCTTAAGAATATTCCCCGCGATGAAATTGTGGTAATTTATGCTAAAGGTAGTTTTGTACGAAGAGAAATGAATAAAGAAAGCGATGTGGATACATCAACCATTGTCAAACATTCTAAATGGCTAAAAAAATTGAAACAATTACATAAAAAATATAGAGACGAGTATGAACCAAAGCTTGAATTTACAGGATATTCTTTGTGGGAATTGAAGACCAACAAAAAAGCAAAAATCGGTAAACCGGACCGCCCTGCACCAAGCAGAACGGTTCAACATTTAGAACATTACCAAGTGATTTATGGAACGCTGCTTAAAAAAGAGGAGTTCTATCAAGGAGACAATACAAAAAGATTGCAATCTACGATTAATACATTTCGGATGGTGTTTTTACCTCGTTACGAAAAAAAAGAATTCGGTTTTTCTGAGATTATCAAGCAAGTTTTTTGGTTGGTGTGCGATGAACAGAGAGTTAAAGGAAAAAGTCCCCCTTATCATTGGGGGGAATTAGCTAAATCTATTAAAAATAAAAATCATATAATCCATGATGCTTTACGATTAAGGAAGAGACCAACTAATGATAAAACCGAGAGAGCAAAATTCATAAGGAAATTGAATCAATATCTTTCTGAGCTAGAGAGATTACGTTCCTAATAATCTAGTTAATTTACTTCTTTTTCTTCTTGACTTTGGCCTCTTTGTCTTGCTCTTCTTCTTGGTATAAAAGAGAGTCCCAATAGTCAATGAACCTCACACGAGAGGCATTTGGGAGAAAAGATTCGTCTAGCATTTTTACTATAACTGGATTGCATATTTAGTATTTAAATCTTGGGTATATAGTCTATTTTGCGTAGACCGTTTCTACGGTTTTATTCGCTTTGTATTCATCCGGTATCAGTTTTATAGCCTTCGGCATCTCTCTTCTCTACTGACGAAACCTTTAAATCTCAAGAGTAGTTACTGACGAAAATATGGAGAATTTGGCGAATTGGGTCATTAAGAAAGGATTGGATAAAGTGGATGTTTCTATGTTTGACGAAAAGATGCGAAAAGAAGTTATGACTGAGGTAGGAGAACGATTTATTCGCATGGAAAAACGTGGGGAAGCCATCAAAGCGCTGATTCTAGCCAGTAACGTAGACCGTTTAATCAGCTATGGCAAGGAGTTGATGGAACTATGTGATTTTGGCAATGCTTTTCTTGCTCTTGAGCCGACAGCCAATCGAGAGCAGTTAGTGCTTTTAGGAACCACTTGCTTGGGAGAAGGATTTTATGAATTGGCCTTCGGCTGTTTCAAGGCAGGGGGAGATCATGAACTGGCGAGATTCGTAGAAGATAATTATATGAAATAATTCTTACCAGTTAAATGTCCAATGTGATTCTTTTTTGATTCTTTCAAGCAAGTCAGTTTGTTTTTCCTGCTCGGCCTCTTTAATCAAAACCTTGGCAATCTTTTTGGTTCGTTCCCCATTGATGGCTGCATCAGTTTCAAAATGCTGGTATCTTTCTAAAGCATGATCAAAGACTTCAATCTGCTTGCGTAGATTGTTAACCTTTAGATGGGATTCATGAATAATCTTGCTTTCTTTGTGGATGGTGAGCATTTCCTCAAATTGCAGCTTTAGATTTTTGCTCTCTCTTTCTGCAGTACGAAGAAATTCGATAATAGCCCGGAGGTCTGTTAAAACATCAACTTTCTCCTCTTTTTTCTTGCGAAAACCTAGCCATTCCCACAGGCACCAATCATTGACGGCCATGCGGAGAAGGATTATTTATCGGTTTATAAGGCTTACTGCAAACATTTAAAAATAAAGCAGGAATACAAAGAATTATAAAGTGAAATATATATTAGAATCGCGGGGTTGGAAAGATTTTCATGAGCGGTAAAGATAAAAAACTAAAAGTGGAATTAAAGAATTATAGTCACCAGGCTCCGGTTTCTGAAGCTAAATTACCTGAAGGATCAGTAGAACGGATGGCTCCCCCCCAGGCTCCTAAATTGCCTCCTGAATTGGAAGCAAAACTTAAAGATATTAAAGATAAGCTAGATAAATTCAAGACGAAACTTCTGGAAAAATTTGAAGGTTATATTGTAGGCATAGCTTTGCTGCCGCCAGAGCGGCCCCATCCACCGAAAGAGGGAGAGCAGGCAGCAATTGAAGGAGGCAAGAGCGGAGAGAAAAAAGTAGAGAAGAACGAGAAGAAAGAAGAGAAAGAAGAAGATAAGAAAATAAATGTTCTGGTTTTGGTGGATGATTCTGACAGCAAAAAGATGACTAAAGATGAGTTGTACAACAAAATTTCTACAATTGTCGGAGAGATGGCCAAAGAAACTGATGCCAGACTTAATCCTCAGACAGTTCTTTTAACAGATGTCTGGCAGAGCTGTTTCGACGGCAAATCAGATTTAATTCGATTGATTGCTACTGGGGCGCCAGTGCATGATTTAGGAATGCTGGGTGCAATAAAGATTGCAGAGATACACAAGACTATGGTTCTGCAGAAATTTGAGAAGTATATTGCCGCTTACGTTTTGATGGGTTCTGTACCTCGAGGAAAAGCAACAACCGTTTCAGATATTGACGTTTGGATTATAATTGATGATACTGATGTAAAAAAGATGACCCGCGCAGAATTGAAAGATAAACTGCGGGCAATTATTGCTTCTATGGCGTTGGAAGCAGGGGATATGACCGGCATCAAAAACAAGTTAAGCTGTCAGGTGCATATCTTGACTGATGTATGGGAATCTTTGAAAGAAGCTAATCCGGTTGTCTTTACTTTCTTAAGAGATGGTGTGCCGTTCTTTGATCGAGGGATGTTCATGCCATGGAAACTAATGCTGAAGATGGGCAGAATCAAACCCAGCAAGGAAGCAATCGATATGTTCATGAATTCCGGCACCCAGATGATTGAACGGGTCAAATTCCGTTTGAAAGATATTGGGATGGAAGATTTGTTTTATGCAGTGCTTACTCCCAGTCAAGCAGCTTTAATGCTGTATGGTATTCCTCCAACTACTCCTAGAGAAACTCCTGATAAGATGCGGGAAGTTTTCGTCAAACAGGAAGGTCTTCTGGAAGACGAATTCGTCAAAATCTTAGAACGGACGGTAGCCGTGCATAAAGACATTGAGCACGGAGTTAAGAAAGAGCTGACCGGGAAAGAGATTGACGAATTATTGCATGATGCGGAAAAATATCTTAAACGGATAGATCGGCTTTTCAAACAGGTAGAGAAGAAGAAAGAAGAGGAAAGTATTGTCCGGTTATATGAAGATGTGGTTACGGTTATCCGAGATACTTTACGTTTGGAAGGAGTGGAGAAAGTTTCTGAAGAGAGATTAGTAGAATTGTTTGAGAAAGAATTAGTGCACGGAGGCAAGGTGCCTACTCATCATTTACGAGATCTAAACGAGATCGTAGAAGCAAAGAAGCTTTTTGATAAAGGAAAGATGACCGATACTGATTTAGATAAGGCGCGCAAGGGCAGCAGGGAATTGATACAATACTTAGTGGAACATATGCAAAGAAAACGAGGCCGAGAGCTGGAACGGGCCAAAGTACGGGTAAAATTTGGCAATAAGTTTGGAGAAGTTATCTTGATGGAAAAGCATGCGTTTATCATTCACGATTTAGATGCTAAAGAGCAGCAGGTCAGCCATGCAGAGATACTATCTAACGGCAGCTTGGGTAATCTTCAAGAAAGCTCTTTTGAAGAATTAGAGAAGGAGCTGGCCAAGGCCAAATTCCCGCCAAAAGTTTTCATCAAGGAGCCGGTCTTTGAACGGCTGAAAGAAATATTCGGCCATGATATGGAAGTGCTGGTGACTGGATATTAAAGTATCTACACATAATTATTAAAATTTAATTTTTTGGTTTATATTTTTCTAAAACACAAAAAACAAAACTACTGCCACAATCAATAGTATCGTCATATACTTGACCATCTCTCGGCCGAACAGCCTCCCACCTACGGCATAACTGATTCCTCCTTTGACTGCGAAAGTAGCTCCTACGGCCAAAATCAAAGCTTTGATGGCGGCCGAATGGCCAATCTTGCCGGCCATCTGGACCAGAGAAACAGTGATAACATCGATATTGAATAGACCGGAGAAAAAACTGACTAAAAAAATTCCTTGGGAGGAAAGATAGCCGTACGAAAATTTTATTAAGAAAAGAATGACAGTAAGCAAGGCAGCCAGACGGATGGCAGAAAGAAGATGGAACGGAGATTCTAAATGAAACGTATCTTTACTCAGCCTGCTTCGTTTCCATAAGGGAAAACCGATAAGAAGGGTACTGCCGAAGAGAATGAGCAGGGGCACAGCAGCCTTTAAAGCCAGCTGCCAGTCTAGTAAAAAAATGATTAAAGCGACTTTTGCCAGCATGGATAGATTAGCGATAAGTGCACCTAAAACAAAAGATGGATTAAAACCGCTTTTGCGGCTCTTTTCGGCCATCGAAGAGGTCAAAGCAGTACTGGAAACCAAGCCTCCGAAAATACCTGCAATTTCTATCCCTTCCCTTCCCCAAAGTTTTTCTAGAATGTATCCTACAAAAGAAAGACTAGAGACAATGACTACAATCAGCCAGATAAGAAATGGATTGAAAAAGCCGTACGGGCCATATGCTTCATTGGGCAGAAACGGAAGAATTACTAACGCAATGGCAGCAAATTCTAAAGTGCTGACTAATTCTGTGCCCTTTAGTTTTTGAGTGAAGTGGTGAAGATACGTTTTAGCATATAGGATTAAAGTGACAGCTACGATGATAGCAGCAGCAGCGGTAATCTTTTCGTAAAAGATTAAGATTCCAGAGAGATAAGTAATCAAACCGGCTAGTTCTGTAGTAGCACCCATATGCCATTCTCCTTGTTCCTGGCGGGAGTGCATGTAAGCGAAAGCTACTAACAGAACAAAACCGGCGGAGAAAATAATTAATAGCCACACAGAAACTAAATCACCTAAATAAGCGGCAAGGACGCCAAACAAAGCAATGAGGGGAAAAGTGCGAATGCCGCCATAACTTTTGAATTTTCTTTTCACCTGGGCGTATTCTCGTTCTAGGCCGATAAGGGCGCCTAAAAGCAAAGCTAAGAAAACATCCTTTAAGATGATAAATGATTCTTCCATCAGAGCCTCTTTTTAAGAGAAGGAAAGCTTTTCTTTTTATAAGACTTTTGTTTGGCGATTTTAAATAAAACAGGCTTTAGAGAGAAAAATCAAGCAAGATTTGTTAATCCTTGCTGTAGATTATAGGCATAGGCGTTTAATATGTCAGTACTTGAGAAGTCTCCTATACAAACTTTTTTGTTAGCAATACTGATTTGAATAGGGCTACAGTTAACACGCCGTTCTAGATAAAACGTAGTGACGTCTCTATCCACCATTACTAGTTCATTTTCATCTAAAAAGATATCCGCACATTCAGCTGGATGATTCAAATAAGGCATCCAGCATCGTAGTTTAGACGTTGGTTGAATCAGCCCGGAATTAGTCACGGCTTGAATCAAATCTAAAGCAACCTGTTTACAAGATGCAGGAAGTTTTTTGTGTTCACGCATTAACATACATTCAACCGCGGCTATTTGTGATTCCGTTGCAGCACGTTGGATTGGATTTTCCTTAACGCCAGCAATGCCCCGAACAATCGACTCTGCCACTCCTCGGGGGTTTAAATCATATTCTTTCTGTCTCATCTCTATTGGCGAAGGATAATAATCCGTAATCATCAAACATAGGGGATCATTAAAACTTGGTCTTAGCTCTACCTTTTCAATGGACGCCTTACTTAGGATTCCTCTCTCTTGGTATAAGCCCATACCTTGGGAAAGAGCGATTATTCTTTCTTCCATCTTTATAGTAAATGTACCTTGCTTTATAATAATTACTATTATAAAACAGCAAAATGTTCGGTAAAGTTTTTAAATGAAATACTATCTCAAAGTAGTTATGGATAAAGTGCTAGTAGTTTTGGCTGTTGCAGTATTAGTGCTTTCTGCCGGAGCTTTGGCTGTTTCTTATGTTGATGATTATCAAAATGTTTCTGCTGCTCCAGAAATGATTTCTCCCGGGGATTGGGTTAAAGAGGAGCAGATTGAAGTTTATCCCAACCAAGTCATCCTTAATCTGCAGAATGCACGTTGGCTAAAATTTACTGATACCAATTCTATGGATCCCTTATTTGATGCAGAAGCCAATGTGCTGGAAATGCCTGTTTCTTATCCAGGAGAAATCCATGAAGGAGATATTGTGGCTTACAAAGCACCAGAAGGGCTAATTGTCCACCGAGTAGTCAAGATAAGCAGTGACGAGAAGGGAATGTACTATTTAGTAAAGGGAGACAACAATCCGCTGGCCGACCCGTATAAAATACGGTTTGAGAATATCCGCGGAGTGATCGTGGGAATAATATATTAGGGGGAATTAAAATGGCAGACGGAACAAATGAGAGAGGAATACGAGAGATAGTCGAAGAAGAGCTTAAGACGGCAAAGATAGTCGGGCCTAAAATAGGGTGGCTGTCTGAGTATCTTAATAATTTTCATACTCGTCTTCCGGGAGGATTTTATCGCGGCCGGAGTTTTGACTATTTTTTAGACAAAAAGTATACGAATGAAAACGCCAGCAAAAAATTGAAAGGAATGACTCATGCAGAGTTTTATAAAGATATTGATACAACCATCGCAGAATTAGGTTTGAATCCAGAACAGATAGAAAGATTGGTAAGAAGCTACTCCTTGACGAAGCTGAGTGAGATAGTATTACCGGTGTATATTCGGTTAAGGGAGGCAGGATACAACCATCAGGATTTAGTTGGGTAAGATTAAATCTACCCGGAAGTTTACATTTTTATGGCAAAGAACAACAAGCATCAAAAACAACCGAAACAGCAGGATCTGGAAAATATCATCATCTTTGGGGGAAGTTTGAAAGAGCTGAATGTTTCGCTTAATCGAAAGTTTAACATCACTGGGGAATTAAGGATGTTTGAGTACAGTGTAGATATTGATGAGGGAATGGAAGAAGAATTCTCTTTTTTTGAGCAGCAATTGAGAGAAACAGGATATGCGGGATTAATTCGGGCGCATTTATCAGTAGAGCATTATTACGATGAGAGCGGTTCTCTCAAGAAATATTTTTTGCTTCAAGGGGTGCCGATCAAGCCGAGAGAAGAGTGAAGATACTTTTTTAAATGGCAAAACTTTCTTCCAGCCCATGCAAATAAAAGAGGTCAAAGCAAGAGAGATTCTGGATTCGCGGGGGTGGCCGACAGTAGAAGTTTCAGTTAGATGCGGAGAGCAGTGGTTTACGGCCGCTGTGCCCAGCGGAGCAAGTACTGGAAAACACGAGGCATGGGAGCTGAGAGACGGGGGAAACAGATTTCTCGGTAAAGGTGTTCTAAAAGCAGTCGATAATGTGAATAAGACTATCTTTAAAAAAGTGGTGGGATACGAGTGTACGGCACAAAGAGAAATTGATGAATTGATGATTAATCTAGATGGCACAGAGAATAAATCTAAGCTGGGGGCGAATGCTATCCTTGGAGTGAGTCTGGCTACCGCCAGAGCAGGAGCATCTGTTTCTGGTATGGAACTTTGGCAGTATCTCGGGCAGTTAACCGGCAACAAGAAGTTTGTGCTGCCAACACCATTCTTTAATGTGATTAACGGAGGAAAACATGCAGGCAATAATCTTTCTTTTCAGGAATTTATGATTGCTCCTTCGGGAAAAAGTTTTGCCGAACAGTTGAGAATGGGGGGGGAGTTCTATCAGATGCTAAAACTGCATCTTGGAGGAAAGTACGGCAAGACGGCTATCAATGTAGGAGACGAAGGCGGTTTTGCTCCGGCTATCAATTCTGCAGAAGAAGCTTTGAATATTTTAGAGCATGTGCAGAAAGAGACTGGATACAGGGAGAAAATAAAACTGGCTATGGACTGCGCGGCTTCTGATTTTTACGAAAAGGGAGTTTATTATCTGACTAAAGATAAGAAGAAGAAATTGGCTAAAGAAGAATTGCTCGAGTATTACTCTGATTTAATTAAACGATATAAACTGATTTCTGTGGAAGATCCCTTCCAAGAAGAGGATTTTGATTCTTATGCTCAGCTGTTAAAAAAATCAAAGATTCAGATAGTAGCTGATGATTTGACTGTAACAAATGTCAAACGCCTGCGAGAGGCTATCAGACAAAAAAGCGGCAATTGCCTGCTGCTAAAAGTAAACCAAATCGGCACTTTAACTGAGGCGCTGGAAGCAGCTAAATTGGCAAAGCAGAACAATTGGAAAGTAATGGTCTCTCACAGAAGCGGAGAAACTAATGACAGTTTTATTGCTGATTTGGCCGTTGGTTTAGGGTGCGGAATGATCAAGGCCGGAGCTCCCTGCCGAGGAGAGAGATTGGCTAAGTATAATCGGTTGAGGGAGATTGAAGAGAAATTGAAAGTAAGATAAGGTAAACTATCAGATTAATCTATCAATTACTTCGCTAAACGATTGTTATCAGCAATAGCGATGGCTTATTTCCAACCCCCACTCGAAGGCACGCGAACGATAACTTAATAAATATTCTTTTAATTTAGTTAAGTATGAATGATTTATTTGAAATAAAAGAATCCAAAATTGCTGGCAACGGCGTTTTTTCCCTTAAAAAAATTGAGAGGGGTCAGACTATTTGTTTTCTAACTGGAGAATTATGCACTTTAGACGAAGTTATAAGAAGATGTAATGAAGGTATAGAAGAGCCGTCTGACCCTTTAGAAGTTGAAGACGAAGAGTATTTGGATTTAGATGAAGTATCAAGAACATTTAATCATTCTTGCAATCCAAATTCTTACATTCGGGGCAAAAACGAACTTGTTGCTCTTAAAGATATAAAAATTGGAGAAGAAATTACTTACGATTATTCCACCACAATGAATGATAATGAAAAAAAGATAAAAGATGCAGGAAGAGAATTATGGACTTCTGAATGTCATTGTGGTTCTAAGAATTGCAGGGGAATAATCGACCAATTCAAAACACTTCCCAAAAATACCCAAATTTTTTATATCAGCAACAAGTTTATGCCAGACTTTATGCTAAAACATTTCAAATAAATCTCGCGTGCCTTCCCCCACCCTAAAAATTGTGCCATCGCTACTTGCTCCTTTCAGTCGCACCACGCCTTGCAGGCTCTCGGGCTGATAACAGCGATCGCATATGTTATGTGAAATTTTTTGTCGTCTTTACAAATACGTTCCTATCGAAAATTCTTGCTATTGACACCTTCGTTTAGCGAGGAAAAACAACGATACTAAATCACTTCGTGACTTTGCCTAACATATGCTAAACTACTTCGCTTCGTCCAAATTTTTCAGATTTAACTAACTGGGGGACTTAAGAGTAAAAATTACCGACTACCAATATATCTCCATTCCTCAAGTATTTTTCTTCATTTCCAATAGCTTTTTGCTAAACTTATCAAAATCAGAGTTTATTTTTTGAGTTTTATTAAATGATTCATATTCTTGAAAAGCTTTTTTTTCAGCCTGTTTAAACGTAACTTTACCTTTTCCTTCTAAAACACGAAACTCGTTAAATTCTAAAAATTTATTGACGCTCTCAGCCAAATCCTTCATTTTCATAACTGTTCTATTCTCAATAATTCTTTCAATATAATCAAAGAAGCTCGAGACCGTTCTTTCCAACTTTTTAATTTCTTGTTCTGCTAAATAATTTTTAGCAATGATGGTATCTGATTTCAATATTCTACCCTTTGGAGCTTGTTTCCAGGTAGCCAAGCCCATATATCTTTCATTAGCATCTGATTTTTTGTAGATAATTTCAGCAGCCGTCTGACCAGTTATTGCATAATGAAACTTATTTTGAACTGAGGCATAAAACTCTTTTGTAATCTCTGATTGGGGGTCATAATCAATGCTGCATTCCGCAAAGATGTCTGTTATTTGCTGATAAATCCTTCTTTCACTAGCACGAATAGAGCGGATTCTTTCCAGTAGTTCTTTAAAATAGTCTTTGCTAAAATAATTTCCGTTCTTTAATCTCTCATCATCTAACACAAACCCTTTTAAGATAAATTCTCTCAATTTTTTGGTTGCCCAAATTCTAAACTGGGTTGCTTTGGCAGAATTAACCCTATATCCTACGGAAATGATAGCATCAAGATTATAAAAATCAGTTTCTCTCTCAATGTCTCTGGCTCCCTCTTTTTGAACTATTCTAAATTTTCGAATAGTTGAAGATTCGGCTAATTCACTTGATTTAAATATTTCTTTGAGATGATAATTGATAGTGTTAACTTCAACATCAAACAGCTCGGCCATTTTTTTCTGGGTTAGCCAGATATTTTCATTATGAAAAAAGACATCTACTTTAATCTCACCATTAGGAGAAGTGTACAATAAAAATTCGGCTGATTCCTCTTTGGTGGTAAGTTCTTTGGTAATTTTCCCCATGACCCCATTAGTTAAATCAAAGATTATTTAAATTGATTGTTCTTTTTAAGCTAAAAATGGGTGACTTCGAGGTTCCAAGATTTGTAAAGTGGGCAGGTGGGAAGTATGCTTAATCTTTCCATTTACTTTGATTTTTTGCTCTTCGAGCATCGTTGCACTAAAAATCAAGTCCTCCAAGTATTCGGACGAATAGAACAGGAATCCGATGTTTAGCGAAATAACTTCGCCACTTCTTCTACATCTTTTTCTCTGGGATTCTTGATGATAGAATGTATGCTGCCTCCGCCGTCTCCGTTGTATCTTGGGAGAATGTGAATGTGCAGGTGAGGAACCACCTGGCCGCCGGCCGCGCCTGAATTCCAGCCGACATTGAAGCCGTCCGGCTGAAGCTTTTTTTGAAGCAGTCCCATAGTTTTTTTTACTGCAAGCATTAAGGGCTGCATCTGTTTCTCTTCTAGATCAAAGATAGTCACCGCATGAATCTTGGGGATGACTACTGCATGGCCTTTGGCATGAGGATGAATATCCAAGAAAGCAAAGGAATTTTTGTCTTCATAGATTTTATGAGAAGGAATCTTTCCCCGGCCGATTCTGCAAAAAATACAATCTTCCATTTTAGTTTGGAGGGGGAGGAGGAATGTCTTCAGAAGGAGGAGGCAATGGCGGAGCCATCATCATAGTGTGTTTGATCTCCGGTCGCTTCTCTTTTTGACTTTCAAGTTTCATCCGTAACGTTTCAATCCTCTCTTCCAAAAGAGTAATCAAATCTTCCTGGCCGGCCATGCCTGCAGCTTTGATCTCAGTCAGCTTGTTTTCTAGATGAGATAATTTTTCTTCCATCTCCTCTGAAGAAAAAGTTTGAGATTCTTCAGCTACCTCTTCAGTATGAGAAGCAATCTCTTCGGCTATTGCATCAGTTGCTTTGATATTGTCTACAACATGAGAAAGAGAAGCTATTTTTTTCCTGGCATCTTTGATATCGTCTAAATAGATTTTCTTTTTTAATCGGCCCACTTCTTCAGCCAAACGCTGAATCCTTTTTTCTTCTTTTTTCTTAGTCTGAATTAATTCTTTTTCTAAGACAAAGATATCAGTCAACCGTTCTTCGAGAGCAGCCACTTCCCGTTTTAAGCTGGAAATGGGGGGAGCTTCAGAAGCAACTGCGAGATGTTCTTTAATATGTCTCAAGTGCTGACGAATATGCTCTGATTTAAGAATAGTTTCTGGCTTCTTCTCTTTCTGAAGTGAAGTTTTATTTACCGCTTGAACCTTGGTGGCAATTTTGATTGCTTTTAAAATATCCATTTTATCTAACCAAAAGCATTGCTGATGAATTTTTTCTTATCATCATACGGGGGGGGAGGGGGATTGCCGGGTGAAGAAACCGGAGGAGGCATAGGTACAGAAACAACTGCCGTCTTGGGGGCAGGAGAAACTCTAGGCATCGCAGGTTCTTTAGAGGGAACGAGATAGTTCAGTTTGTCCGAGATTACTAAAATTGCTTGGGCGATTTTCCGGTTTTGATCAGAGACTAAATCCAATTTTTTATTTATTGATTTTAAGGTTAAATTAGGGTCTTCTTTCTTTACTTCTTCAGAGACTATACTAAAAATATTTTTTAATTCATCGATTGACTTTTTTAATTCAGTGGCAGAAATCATCAATTCTTTTTCCACAGAATCGGGGGCAGAGATTCTTTCTCCTAACAGTTTAATATCTTTTTCTAACGTAGCAATCATTTCTTTGGGATAGAGTTTAAACTCTTTTTCTGAAGAGTCGATTTTTTTCACTGTAGTTTTTGCAGTAATGTTTTTTTTGGCTAGGCCAAGATTCTTCTGGAAAATTTCGCGAGCAGATTTATCGGGCATTTTTTCACCTCAGTTTCTTAACGATTTTAAGATGGAATAAACTTGTTGGAGCAGGAGAGTAGCAAAATAAAAAAAGTTCATGAATAATTCTAATAAATCCAATCCTTTGGCTAAACCATAGACCACAATCAGTATGGTAAATATAAACGCAATCAAGCTGAGCAGGATTTCTATATGGTCTGTTTTCATTTTTAAGACTTCGTCAAAATTCGTATAATCAGAATTATTATCCCAATAGTTCCTAACGCAATGCCCAGATAACCAATGATTTTGATTATCCTTTCAGTAGTTTTATTTTCCGGCATTTTTTTCACCTCGAGTTTAAGTATAAATTTAAAAGGACTATTTCTCACATCTTTATAAAACTTCTTGTTCAGGTTATATTTCCTCGGTCTTTTTTTTTGTATCGTTTCGTTTTTCTCTCTTTTCCTGTCTCAATTATAGAAAACAGCAATATTTATATATAAGTGGCTTCTAGCAATTCTAAAAAATCGGGGATAAAATTCAACGTAAAGTTGAAAAAAGGTGATGCGAAATGGATTTGTTCAAGAACGCAGCAGATAGTGCCTACGGGCAAGAGTTGATTTCTGGGGCCAACATTAAGGTCTTTGGAGTAGGAGGCGGTGGAGGTAATATGGTAGATTGGCTCTATAAGAAGGGAGTCAAAGGAGCACAGATTATTGCGTGTAATACTGATTACCAACATTTAGATATTATCCAAGCAGATAAGAAATTTTTGATTGGACGGAATATCACCCGCGGTTTAGGATGCGGTGGTTTTCCTAATAAGGGAGCGGAAGCAGCTCAAGAGACCCTTTCTGAGATTAAGGAATCCCTCAAAGGAACAGACTTAGTTTTCGTCTGTGCTGGTATGGGGGGCGGAACAGGAACAGGTGCAGCTCCGGTAGTAGCTCAAGTAGCTAAAGATGCCGGTTCAATAGTCATCGGTACTGTAACTATGCCGTTCAGCATTGAACGAGCAAGAATCGATAAGGCAGAATGGGGTCTGCAGCAATTGCGCCAGGTTTCTGACACTGTGATTGTCATTGATAACAATCGATTAGTAAAAATCGCCGGCAACTTGCCAGTTCAGCAAGCCTTTGCAGTAGCCAATGAATTGATTGCTACCATGATTCGAGGAATTGTGGAGACCATTGCCGTACCTTCTCTGGTAAACTTGGATTATGCTGATGTCAAAGCTATCATGCAGAATGGCGGAGTAGCGGCCATCGGTGTTGGCGTGTCTGACACTACCAATCGTGTGGAAGAGGCAGTCAAAGGAGCTTTAAGTAATCCTCTATTAGAGATAAATTACGAAGGAGCTTCTGGAGCCATGATTCACATTGAAGGTGGTCCAGACATGACTTTGGACGAAGTCAATAAGATTGGCGAAATGGTCACCGAAGCTTTGGACGAAGATGCCAATGTCATTTGGGGCGCCCGTGTCAGCGATAACATGAAGGGAAGAATCTGCGTGATGACCATCATCACTGGAGTCAACTCTCCTTGGATTTTAGGCAAAGGCGATAAGAAGGCCAAAGATGTCAACAACAAGAAGATGTCTAAAGAACTGGGCATCAACTTTTTTTAATTTTTTAATTTTATAGTTTATCAAAAAGAGGAGGGCAAAATGACTGACGATCAAATAATGAAACGAATGGTGCAGAATATTGTCGAAGACAATAAGACTTTCTTTTTCGCAGAAAAATCCGGCGGCTTTAAGAAAATTCTGCCAGCTTTAATGAAAAAAGGAGTAGACAACCTTAATATCTCTATGTTTAGCGAAGAGTTAAAGGTAGGTTTGCTTAATTCCATGGGTGAGGAGTATGTACGCCGAGGTAATCTTAATGATGCTGTAAAAGCGTACGTTCTTTCTGGTAACACACCTCGGATTTCTGATGTGGGAATAGAATACGAGAAATTGGGGCAATTCAGCAATGCGGTAGAAACATATAAGTTGGCTAATGATCACCGCCGTTTGCATTCTTTAGGAAAGAGATGTTTGGAAGAAGGAAGATATGCAGAAGCAATCAAAGCCTTTAAACTGATCAATGATGTGGAAAACCTGAAAAAAGCAGGAGAAGAGTGCTTAGCTAAAGAAAAATTGGACTATGCATTTGAAGTTTTCAGTGCCATTAACGACAAGCATAAATTGATTCAACTAGGAGACAAATGCCTAGTAGAGAAACAGTTCAGCTATTCTTTAAAAGCTTTTGAGTTAGCTCAAAATAGAGAGAAACTGAATGAAGTGGGCAACGAATGCTTAAAAGATGGATTACTGGCTACAGCTTTGGAAGCGTTTACTTTATCCCAAAATGAGATGATGATAGAGTTCATCCGGGAAAATTTTGTAGCTGCCAGGCAATAAACAGGGCAAAATGTACGAAACAGTCAGTCTGGAAATGAACTCCATGAATTTCAACGGCGGCTCGATGGAGCAAGGAATGGGCGCGAATACCGCTCTGCTGGAAAAAAAATTTGAGTTTCTGATAGAGCGGCACGTCAAACAGTTGAAAGAAGAGATTGCTCAGATGAAATCGGCTATGCAGTTATTGGCCGATGAACTGGAGCGGGCAAAGGGAGGAGAAATCAGGCGGGAAAATAGTAGTGCGCCTGTACAAATGACTCTGGAATCACCTATGCCCAGTGGAGGAGTAAAAATCCAAAGCGCCTCTTCAGGAGCGTTTGTCCAGCCTCAACAGGTGAGCGGAGCGGCCCGTAACAGTGATACTGTTTCCAAACCGAGATATGGGGATTACAAACCAGAAGACGTAGACATCGGCAAGATGTTTTACTTTGGCGGCAAACGAAGATAATTTTTTTTTATTTTATTATAAAATATTTAGTAGGGGGATTGAGGTTAAGTGGTGGATCTTAAACAACTATCATGCAAGAGATGCCACAATCGGGCAGAACTTTCTAGTATGAAATATGATCTAGATGGAAGAGGACTAATTTGTCCTTCCTGTTATGAAGAAGTCTTTGTCAAACCTAAGAAAGAAGAAGCAGTGAGAAGGCAATTGGCCAAATCACCTGGCCGGGATATCCTCACTGATGTTCGGGAATCCCGTCCAGCGCATCTACGCCCTGGCCGGGAAATGACAGAACGGACAGCTACCATATCGGTTCCTGCCGGAAGAATTGAAGTGCCTAAAGCAGTTGTGGTGAAGGCCGAAGAGCGGCATGCCACAGTGGAGAAAGGCCGACAATTATTGTCTGCTGATCCGAACAAAGTGAAATACATCTGCGGCCACTGCCGTTATAAATTCTCTTTACGGGCCGATTCCATGGTGCAGAAGAAGTGTCCTTACTGCGGCACAAGCAAAGTGATGAAAGACGAAGTGCAGCTCGGCCGGATGCTTCAGGAGGCCGGAGAAGAGAGCAAGTGGAGATTCTGAGGTAACGGGTACTAATTCTTGAGAAATTACGCTAAACAACAGTTTAGCGAAGTTTTCTGCGTAGGGTGGGTAATCAAATAAGTAAAATAAAATAAACTTTAAATCTGCTCCAGCTGAGCCGAAATGTCGTCTTCTGTGGCCGCATCCAAATCTTTGCTTAACGCATCGATCTCGGCCAAATCATTGTCAATGCTGGTTTCCTCTTCGGTCAGAGCATCTTTTGCTGCAATTGGTTGCTCTTTTTCTACTGGGGGCCCTTTGGGCGATGAAGGTTGACATCCTAAGATGAATAACGAAACCACTGCTAAAATAAGTCCGTAAGCAAAAATCTTTTTCATGGTTTTTTCCCCCTTTTGTTTTTAAGTAAGTTTTTATCTTAACACAACCAATAAAAATAAAGAAAAGAGAAAGGCCTTAAAAGCCTTTCCCTCCCAAAAATAACTCACTGCAGTGTTCCGTTGCCCTGCGGATTCTCAGAAGCAGAGAATTCATCTCCTACTTCGATTTCTTTTTCTACTTCTTTAACCGCATTAAGGTTTCTTAACTGCTGTACTACCTGCTTTAACATCTCGCGGGCATCTCGAACTGCTTTGAAAGCAGTTTTCTTATGCTCTTGAGACTCTTTGACCAAAGCACGGGATTCTTCTACAGTCTTTCCTGCAATCTTGGAATCCGCGAACTTTTGCCGGGCAGTTTCATACTCTTTTCTTGCTTCAGCAATCTTGGCTTTGAACTCTCCTAAGACTTCGCTTAAGGGAGCAGTGTTCACTCCTTTCTCTTTTAATCTTTGTTCGACTCTTGCGAATTTTGATTCAAGCTTCTCCAACTTTTCCACAACATTGCCTAAGGAAGCCTCATTTAATTTTTCCTTAGTCTGGGAAAGAGTCTTTTGGGTGTCTTTCCAAGCTTCTCGAATCAGTTTTATGGCGTTATTTATTTCTTCTTTAGTTGCGTCTGCCCCTGCGTTCAGGATTAAGTCTTTAGCTTCTCGGATTTTTGTCATCCGTTCTTCTAATCCAGTTTTTAACTGAGCCTTTTCTTCAGCAGTCATGGTAGATAACTCTACTCGCTGTTTCATCTGCTCAAGGTGGGCTAAGACTACATCAGCCATACGCAAAAGATTCTCTCGTACAACGATTCTGTACGGAGCATGCTCCATAAGACATTCTTTATTCTGCTTGCATTCATTGAACTCTTTTCTTACTTCAAGCAGTTGATCTTTCTTCTCTACTAAGTTCTGCCGGGCTTCTATCAAAATGCCCTTGGCTTTGGTGTATTCTTCTCTATCCTTGACTTCTTTCAAAGCTTTCTTAGCTTCTTCTACGTGATCCTTGGCGGTTTCTACTTTGCCGCTCTGTTCTTTAATGGCTTCCTTGAAGTCATTAATTTTTTCTTTCTTGTCTTTGACTTCGCTTACTTTGTCCTTTACATCATTTGCGGGCAGGTCTTCTGCCAAGGCGAAAGGCAACAGGCTAAGGACAAATAAAGCCGCCACCAACACGCCAAACATTTTTTTTATTTCCATTTTTGGACCCCCTAGTGTTTAATTTATTTTTTGTTCTAAACAATTAAAATGATCGACTAACGCCTGCCTGATTCCGGGATGGGACACTTCAGCAAAGCCGGTGTTGATAGAGACTGTTCCATACTTGATTCCGTATGGGCCCCAGCCCATAAACGGCTGATCTAATTGAACCACATTGACTGAAGGACTGATTGGTCCATCTCCCACAACAGTTCCTAAATCCCAAGACTCAGATTTGATATAAACAGGATAACCTTTAGCATTCAAGCATTTAACCACCTGGCGGGCGATATCTTCTCTAGTGTACTCCCCAGTATGGTAAACTTTGATTCCTCCGGTTCTTCCTTTTTCAGATTCTGCGATAATTTTTCTTTCCATGTTTTTAATTTTTAATTTGTTCATTTGTTCTATCACCTAAAATCAATATCTATAGTTAAGCGATATTTAGTCAGCTCTTCTGAGGTCAGGGGACGGTATCGTTTTTCATCAGCTTCAGGGTAACCATTGACCAGCCAATATGATGGGTCAAAGGGTCTTCCCCCTACTTTGTATCCGGTGGAAAGGCAATCTCCGTTTCTATCATATATAGCGGAATAAAGCCGTTCTTCCCAGCCCCCTTTACGCACATAAACATAAACTGTATGGCCGTTTTTTCCGAACAACATTGATCTCACCCATCTCTCTTTTTCAAGAGTCATACTACCTTTAGGAAGGAGCTTCTTTAAAAGCATGCTTTTGGTGAGACTTTATTCGGGGGGTAGAACATAAGTTACAGCCAATACATGGCAAGATTATCAATATTAAAGCTTTATATCGTTAAAAATAATCGATTTAGTCTAAACAAACATTAAATTGCAGTTTAAACCTTTATAATCTTAGATTTGGAGGAAAATTGAGGTTTTCTCTTTGGGCTGTAAAGGGGTCTGTTCTTTTGGAGATTTTCAAACAAAATATGGGGATGTATAACAAATCTATATAAGGAGTTAATTAGTTCACGGTAAGAATTGACTGTAATATGTTAAAAGTTAACGGAGACAAAGAATGAATAAACGAAGCTTTTTACGTTTTTTGCTGTTCTGTTTAATATGGCTCTTATTCCTAGCCCGTTTAGTGTGGTAAGTCAATAAACTTAGATGGAGCAGAGTAAATTTAGCTTCTAACAAAACATTTTATAAAATAATCGCTTTTTTAGGGTATAATGCCTCGAAAGAAAGCGGAAAACAAGCAGGTTGAAGAAGCGGCTGTAGTTAAAGGAGAAGATAGTGGGAAAACTAAGGCCGAAGCAAAAATAGAGAAATACTCTGAACTAAAAGAAATCCTTCAGCCGGAGATTAATTTAGGGTTGGTCGGTCATGTAGATCATGGCAAGACTACTCTGACTGAGCGTCTTTCTGGCAAGTGGACAGATACTCATTCTGAAGAATTGAAGAAAGGAATCACCATTCGTTTGGGTTATGCGGATGTTACCTTACGAAAATGCCACAAATGCGGGGTTTATACTACTAAAGATACCTGTACTAAATGCAACGAGAAATCAACCGCGGTGAGAAAAATATCTTTGGTCGATGCACCGGGTCATGAATCCTTGATGGCGACAATGCTCTGCGGAGCAGCAATTATTGACGGGGCTTTGCTTTTAATCGCAGCCAATGAAAAATGCCCCCAACCTCAGACCCGAGAGCATCTTATGGCTTTGCAGATTGCCGGGATAAAAAAAGTGCTTATTGTTCAGAATAAGATTGATCTGGTTTCTCCAGAAGAAGCATTGGAAAATTACAATCAAGTGAAAGAGTTTCTGAAAGGGACGGATTATGAAAATTCTCCGATTATTCCTATCTCTGCCAGAGCCGGAGCCAATATCGATCTGCTTTTAGAAAACATCTACACTTTTTTTACAATCCCCGTTCGTAATCCTCATGCAGAGCCAGTGATGCTGGTAGCCCGTTCTTTTGATATCAATAAACCCGGAGCAGTACCGGAGAAAATGAAAGGGGGAGTACTTGGTGGAGCAATCAAACAAGGAGTTTTCAAGCGCGGACAGGAAATCGAGATCAAGCCAGGATATATGGTAGAAGAAAAGAATAAAAAAGTGTGGTATCCTTTGCAGACAAAGATTGTAGATATTGTGGTGGGAGGACAATTTGTGGAATCTGCCGGAGAGGGAGGAAGCTTAGGATTTTTGACCGAGCTTGATCCGGGAATAGTCAAAGCAGACAGTTTAGCTGGTTCGTTAATAGGTATACCGGGAAAACTGCCGCCCCTGTGGTATGAGATAAATCTAGAAACACATTTACTTCAACGAGTAGTTGGTCTAAAAGAAGAAGCAGATGTAAAACCGTTTGTCAAGGCCGAAATACTGATGCTTAATGTCAATACCGAAGCGACAGTAGGAATTGTGGCCGAGCTGGGCAAGAATAAGATCAAATGCGTGCTGAAGAAGCCGATATGTGCACCGGCAGGAGCCAGAGTGACTATCTCACGAAGAGTGGGAGATAGGTTCAGGCTGATTGGATACGGGATTTTGAAATAGATTTTTATACTATACGTATATTGTTCTTAAAAAGATGGTGCGTTTAATCTGTTATAATATTGAATACTGCGAGGGGATAGAAGGTCTTTGGTATCAGTATCTTGAATTCTGGAAAATGTTTTTTCCTCCAAAGAATTTAGATCAACAGATTGTGGATGCTTTGAAACGGCTGAAACCGGATATTCTGGCTTTGGTGGAAGTAGATATTGGTTCGTTTAGAGCAAAGAAAGATGAAGTAGTTTTCTTTGAAAAAAAGTTAGGAATGAAAAGTTTTGTAGAAAAAATAAAGTATCCTTTTTATCATTGGTTAAAGTTATTCCATTATGTACCTATACTTAACAAACAAGCTAATGCAATCATATCTAAATTTAATATTTCTAAAGTGAGATATCATCTGTTTCACGAGGGGACTAAACGGGTGATTATCCAAGCGGATATTCATTGTCCACAGAAAGTTACTTTGCTATTAGCCCATCTGGCTTTAGGGGGAGAAACCCGAGCAAAACAGATAGAAGAACTGACCAAGATAGTAAATCGCATAAAAAATCCAGTGATTTTGATGGGAGATTTTAATACCTTCCGCGGTCCGGCCGAATTAGATAAACTAAGAAAAGAAACGCATCTTAAAGATAATGCCCGACTGGACAAATATTCTCTCACTCTTACTCAGCCAACTTGGCATCCTTTAAAAAGGTTGGACTATGTTCTCGTTTCTCCGCAGATAAAAGTAAAAAGCTACAGGGTTCTCAATTTTCCATTCTCTGACCATATGCCGTTGATGGTAGAATTTATCGTTAAACTTAAATAAGATTATTATAATCAAATAATATGAATATTATAATCAAATAATATGAATATATTAATTATTGGGGGTACTGGTTTCATTGGGCAGCATTTAATTTCTTAGTTAGCAATAAATTTTTCTAATCAAATTTCAGTACTCTGTCGTAAAAAGAAATCGTTGTTTATTGATATCGAAAAATTCTTTCTTATCTCCCAACTCCCGTATAAAAGAACCCTAAATCTTTCAGTTCTTTCTTGTTGTAGATGTTGCGGCCGTCAAAGATGTTGGACTGTTTCAATCTTTGTTTAACTTCCTGCCAGTCGGGATTGCGGTAATTAGTCCATTCAGTGGCCAGGATTAAGCCATCGGCATTGTCTAAGGCAGTGTACTTATTATCTACCAAAGTAATGCCTAATTTTAGTTGGCTGACGTTATCCATAGCTTGGGGATCATGAGCACGGATTTTTGCTCCACGTTTTTGCAAATAATCAATAATAGCAAGAGCAGGAGCTTCCCGAATGTCGTCTGTCTCTGGCTTGAAGGAAAGGCCCCAAACAGCAAACGTGTTTCCAGAAACATCTCCTTGAAAAACAGAGACAATTTTTTCTGCCAGATATTCTTTCTGATCATGGTTGACGGCTTCTACTGCAGAGATAATTCGTAATGGATGGCCGGCTCGTTCTCCTAGATAAGCTAAAGCTTTAATATCTTTAGGAAAGCAGCTGCCTCCGTAACCTGCACCGGAATAATAAAATTTAGGACCGATGCGGTTGTCAGCGCACATAGCTTTACGAACAAAATCGACATCGATATGCAGTTTATCACAAAGACGGGCCAAGTCGTTCATGAAAGAAATTTTGGTAGCTAATGCAGCGTTGGCTGCATACTTGGCCATCTCTGCTTCTTCGGGGCTCATGAGCAAAGTGCGATCTCCGCTGAGCATCAAAGGACGATAAAGCTCTAACATGATGTCTCTTGCTTTTTCGGATCTGGTGCCAATTACCACTCGATCTGGTTTGAGGAAATCTTCTACTGCTCGGCCTTCAGCAAGAAACTCCGGATTAGAGACAACATCAAAAGAAGAAATAGTTTGACCGCGGATAGTTTCTTCTACCAGTTCGGCGGTACCTACAGGCACAGTACTTTTATCTACAATCACTTTGTATTCAGTGAGGCTTTTGCCGATTTCTTTGGCTACGTTAAAGACGGCAGTCAAATCTGCAGAGCCGTCTTCGGCTGAAGGAGTTCCGACACAGATAAAACTGACTAATGAATCTTGTATGGCTGCAGATAAATCCGATGTAAAATGAAGATTGCCGCGTTCTCTACCAGAACGGACTAGTTCTTCCAATCCCGGTTCGTAGAATGGTACTTTTCCTTGACTAAGCAAGTTGATTTTACCTGGATTATTATCTATGCAGGTTACCTGATGATCAAACTTAGCAAAACAAGCGCCGGTGACTAAACCAACATAACCTGTGCCGACAATAGCAATCTTTTGAGAATTCATTTTAGCCCCCCCAAGTTTTATAAGTTTGCAATATTCGGTTTATATCTGTCATAGCGCTCTTTTAAACTTTGTTAAACCAGAAGATAGACTATTGATGCCGGAGATTAAGGAACATATTTATAAGTTTAAGATTTTTTTAGTTTAAAATGGGCGCATATGAAGATTATATGAATTTTATGCGGAAGCTAAGAAGCGAATTGTTTTATCCCTTAGCCGAGCAGCTGAGGAAGCTCAGTATTACGGCTAATCAATTGACAGCGCTTTCTTTCCTATGTGGTTTAATCTCCGTTTATTTTCTTTTCCGTATCCATTGGCTGTTTATCCTTTTTGCTTTGCTGCATCTTTTCCTTGACGGTTTAGACGGAGTACTAGCGAGAATTACAGAAACAACAGTAAGGGGGAAATATCTTGATCAGATCAGCGACAGAGCAACCATCTGGTTAATTATGTTAAAATCATACTTTTATTTCGGAGATTATATCATACTGATTTTTACATTTTTATTGTTGGCTAAAGATTTAATTTATCTATTTTCTAAAATGAAATACCCCGCGTGGTTTTCACGCACTACTGTGATGAGTATTTATCTCTTCGGGCCGGTTATTTCTTGGGCTTATACCTTGGGAGGTTTAGTGGTGGGAGTAGTAGCGGTTTATAGTCTGCTGTTGCAGTTAGCGTATTTTTTAGAGACGAGAAAACATAATTTTTTTTAGATTTTATCTTTTCTGATGTTTATATAATATCCAATCCGGTTTATTAAAATATGCAAGAACGGAGTAACCAAAAAGATTACTAAATAATTTTGCCAATTTAAAATAATCATCGGCAGAGAGAAGATAACGGCTCCGGCAAGAAAATCTAATTGGTCAAAGGGAATCCAAGGTTTGCCTGGCGGGATGTTAGTTCGGCGCTTGAAGAAACTTTTGATGAGATCTCCAGTAATCGCTCCGAAACCAAGAAGAAATCCGAGAAGTAAAGAAGTGGAAGAATAATCGATGAGAGAAATTTGTTTGATTGAAGAGTAAACAAATAGTTCTCTTTGGATAAAAAAAACAATAATTCCTGCTAAAGAGGCATAAATTAAACCGCCCCAAGTCTTATGGCTGCCGAATATCGGTTTGCCATGCCACTTTTTATTGTTGTCAATGGGCCGAGCAAGAAACTTAATTTTAGGAGAGATAATCCGGCTGAATACTTCGGCAGACATGTTGGCCAGATAAGCTGGAAGCATGAAGTAAAGGCTGGAGATGATTAAGATGAGCACGGACATGGAAGAAAGCATTTTCTTTTAGTTTTTATGGTTTTCGTTTCCTTTTGGATAAAATATAGAGACTATATGCTGAAGTATTATATAGTTATATTGTTGCGAATTGCGTGGGGGTTGAGAAAATGGCAGATGGAGATGTGATTGATTTCATTCCGTACAAACGGCTTGGAAAAAGATATGGGAAACTTTTAGGAGATGCATGTCGGGATTATGTTCTAGAAGGAGAAATAAAAAAGTTATTTGACTTGGAAGAAAAAAGAATAATCTCTACTAAAGAGCTGAGAGAGATGTGCGGAGATTCTGTCGGGCGAAGAGTTAATGGGGGAGTAAGCGGAAGTTATGTAACTGAACTGGAATACTTGATAGACAAACATGAAGAAACACAGAAACGGAGATTGACTACACTTGGCGAGGAAGAGGAAGATTTGATATTTTTGGGAGCGAGATACGGCCAGCCTTTGCCAGACTATGCGATTCATTAAATCTTTGCTTTTTCCAGAGCCCAGTCTCTTCGCTTCTTTTCTAGATAGCGGTAAGCAGTAGAATGTTTAGAGCCGGAAAGAATTAATTCTAAAGCTCTTCTCGCTTCGGTCACTCTTTCTACCGGACCAATAATCGCAATAGTCTTGCCGTAGACAGAAATGTTCACTTCGGCCAGATGCTCTAATTCTTGACGGGATTTACCTTCAGTACCAATTACTCTACCACGTAATCTTAAAAGAGCATTTTTATTATCGCCAGTATAATGGCGAAGATCAATCACTTCCATAGTATAGTCTGTTTTTACTAAATTAAGAGCAGCCAGGGGGTTGAAGCCTCGACCGACAGCTCTAACTACTTCTTTAGCTAAGTAAACAGAAAAACTATCGTCTCCGAGGATATGAACATCTCCATCTGCACTGATTTGAATCTTAGAATTAGTTTGAGCTTCCAACTGTTTTTTAGTAGCTCCTTCTTTACCGACTACTGCTCCAACTCGATCTTTAGGGATGCGCAGTTCGTAGGAAAATTCTTCCCGTACTTTTTCTTTTGGCTCGTCTTCAATCATTTTAAGGAGAAAACAGGGATTAGTTTTAAGTTTTGGGGTGATTTGATGATTTTGATGAGTAGTTACATCTATCTTTTAAAAATTTCTTTCTTTACGGCTTCTTCATCAATTTTCACCCCTAGTTTGCGGAAGAAAGTGAAAAGGGCATGGAGATCTCGTTCCCATAATTCGTTGTATCGGGGATTTCTTTCTTGAGTGGTATGGGAAAGATCGATGAAAACCGGTTTTTCTTGGAAGTTTAAGAGATTGAATGCAGACAGATCTCCATGAACCATGCCGATGGCCCGCAATTTTTTTAGTTGCTTGACTGTCTGCTGCCAAAAATCTTCAGGATCTTCGGGCATGTGGTCTTTTACTTTTCTGGCAGCTTCTTGTTTCTCGCCGATGAATTTTTCTACTAAAACATTGTTCTGAAAAGCTAAAGCGTGAGGGACAGTTAAGCCGGCTTCTTCGGCCAGTAAAAGGTTGCTGTACTCTCTTCGGCACCAAGCAAAGATAATTTTCCGGCGATTATTTTCCAAGCCCATAAAGCGAGGGTCATAGCGAATATATTCATACATGCGGCGGAAATCGCATGTTTGCAAGCGGTATATTTTAACGATGACTAACTTTTTTCCTTTTTCCGCGGTAAAGACATTGCTTTCTTTGCCTGTAGAGAGGGGGCTTTGCAGCTGATTGAAATGATTGTGGCTGGAAAGCTCAAAAAGAGTGCGATTAGTAAACTGATCAAAGACATGCTGACGAGTCCTGAATTCTTCTCGGTCGGGGCGCATAAATGAAGTAAATAGAGTTTATTAATATAAGTTGTGGGAGAATTGTATGGAATAAGTTTTTCGTTTTATTTAATTTTGATTAGTCCTCTTTAGTAATAACACTAAAAAAGTTTATAAATGGTTACTTATTGTTTCAGAAACATGGGCAAAGATATTTATTCAATAACTGCAAAGCATTTAGTTCGTATACTTTCAGATCCAAAGTTTAAGAGAAATGTTCAAGAGTTAGGAGATTTAGAATGTCCAAACGAAAAATCATTTGCTATTCTTCAGATGATAAATAGCTCGGAGTATATTGTTGGTGATGTGGAAGAGGGGTCTGATGACTGTTCTCATGGTGAAGGGCCATCAGCATTCGATTTCGGATTGGAATATGGAGACGGTCAAGATTCGTACTTTTTATTTGCTTTGCATTCTCATCCTACTGGAAACGTGACTCCTTCAATTATAGACGAAAGCGGAGGAGATCTCTTGGCATTGTCAAATATGAGGGAGAATTATGCTATGTATGGCGGTTTAGCCGTTAGGCCAATCGAAGGAGTGGTGGGCAGCGTTGATGGAAAAACGATTCATATTCTTCTGATTCAAGAAAAGACAAAGACTCCCCTTGCTGTTCCTTTCTTAAGGGATTATGAAGACCTGGATTGGAGGTATGATGCAAAACCAGAAGAAATCGCACGGATATTGGAGGAAACAAAAGGATACAATGCTATTCCGATAACTATGCACAACAAACGACTGCTTTTTTCTGATGGTTTGATTGATAAGTTAAAAAAATTTGAATTTTCCCCGACTTTAACAACCCCCACAGAAGAATGATTCTATTCAGTCATCTCTTTAATCGTTCTGCATTAATCATAGAAAGTAATCTCTCCGTCTCGGCTGATGCCTTTCTTCAGCTTCACCGGCCGCCAATCGCTGACTACCAGCTCGGCCTCTAGCCATTGGGCCAGTTCTTCAGCATTGCCAATAGTAGCGGATAAGCCGATGATGCGCGGTTTGATAGTAGAACGTAGAAGAGTGAGAAGCACTTCTAGATTAGGGCCGCGTTCAGCATCATTGAGAAGATGTATTTCATCGACGATAACTAAGCCGATCTCTTTGGTCCAATGAGCGTGATGACGGATTAAAGAATCAAGTTTTTCTACAGTGAGTATTATAATATTATACTTATGCAGATATTCTGAAGCAGAGTCTAAATCGCCCATGCTTAATGCCACTTCATAGCCGGCAGGAGCAAAAATTTCTTTGAATTCGCGGGCTTTCTCGCTGGCTAAAGCTTTGAGGGGAACGAGATAAACTATCTTCTGCTTTTTATTCTGCAATTTATTACGTTCTAAGAATTGGGCTGCGGCCATGACGGCGATTAAAGTCTTGCCAGATGCAGTAGGAGCAGAGACAAGAAGGTTCGTTTGATTGAAAAGGCCTTTATCTAAAGAGGCTTTTTGAACAGGATTAAGAGATTTGATATGCTTATTAGCAAAGTGAGCAGCTAGGAAATCTGGTAATGGAGCATTAAACATATACTTAGATTAAGGCGGTTACATATATTTCTTTGCTTTTGATTAGAATACTGGAACATAATTCTAGGTCTTAAGTTTTTATATTTCATTATATTCGGTTATAATAGATTAAAGTTCTATAATATTTTCTCTATTGAAAAGAAATTATAAAGAATAAATCAGTCTTTTTTAATCTTAATAACTTTTTTTAAGAGTTTTAATTAGCAAAACGTAAAAATATTAAATTAAACAATAAACGCAGTCAAAATATTGCTATGTTTCACTAAGGTTTGCTTTCCCCTTTGCGAAAGGTTTATAAACCGTCTGGATTTCATCAGTTGAAATCAAGTTAGTTTTAAACACAAAAAGAGGGTTAAAAAAAGATTTTTACCCGAAAAAAAGCACATGGAGGTGTGTTAGAAAATGGAAGTAAAAAAGATGGTAAAGAGAATGGCGGCAATTGGTGCCAGTTCTGTAATGGTAGGAGCTACCTTAATGGGCGCAATGGCTGCAGACTTGAAGGATTATCCCTCAATGTTCGTTACGAACGGGGCCTTCAATGGTGTATTTATAGTTGGTGATAATGCCAACGCGGCAGACACTTTGGCCACTATTGATATAAGCAATAATATGTGGTATAATAAAGCAAGTACGAGTACAGCTACTACTGCTATTGGAGATGCATGGAAAGTAGCTACTTCTGCTAAGTTTTTAGAAATGACAAACAGCAATTCTTCATATAGTACTGTTTCTGGAGAATCGTTTAGTGCTATCACTAGTTATATTGGTAGCTCAGAACTGAAGGCTTTGGCAGCGGGTAAGTTTAGTACTGGGGAAAGTGAATATCCATATAATCAGTACCTGTATTTTTCGGATGTTTCTAGTCCAGCTCAAACCGGCATTGTTAAGTACGCTATGGACGACGATGACAAGACCGCTGATTTCTTGTATTTCAAGAATGGTAATGTAATGTTCCGGTACAAATTAGAGTTTACTTCTCAGGCAAGCAGCGATATTGTGGATAGTACTGGTGCTGCGTCTACCACTGGAACAATTTTGCAGGATTATGAAAATAAGAAGATAACTATGTTTGGCAAAGAATACACCATCGTATTAGCAAGACGCCATTCTTCTGGCAGGACCGCCAGTGTTCGTTTGATGATGATGGGCGGAGCAGAAAGTTCCACCATCTTAGAAAGCGAAGAAAAAACTATCGCTGTAAAAGGAAAGGACTACAAAGTAAAACTGAACTATGTAGATGGTACCTACGCTAAATTTGATGTCAACGGAGAATTGACTGATAAATTACAAGTAGGAGACACTAAGAAATTAAAAGATGGTACAGAAATCGGTGTATCTGAAGTTCTTTACCAGTCTTATGCTGGTGGTGTCCATTCAGCTACTTTCTTTTTGGGTGCAGACAAACTTGAATTGAAAGATGAGCTTATTACCGACGCTCTTTCAGATACTGAATTGATTTTGGGTACAGAATCTGTTGATGGCGCTAATGTGGTTATTACTGGTACGGATAATAACGTAACAACCAAACTTAGTACCATTGAGGTAAATAGTACGGCTCAAGATGATTATTTTGTTCCGGCTAATGGGAAATTGAGTACTGTTATTACCGCCGCAGGAGAAGATGTAGGAAGTATCTTCACTAATAATTGGGACATTGAATACCAAGGAATGACAAAGGAAGATAGTCATGACGTTAAGGTTGATACTAGCGGTGATCGAAACTACAATGTAATCTGGTATGATGGAGATAATAAAAAAGTAACCATGCCAGTTGCATACTCTGATGCCATATACAATTTGTCTATGGGTGATGAAGCAGCTGCGGCTAAAGAGTTAGTTTTGCTTGAGAACTCTGCTGGATCTAGCTTCCATAATCTCAGTAAGAATGACTTTTTTGTTGTTACTGGTGGAACCAGTAGTAATGATGCAGTAACTACTGTCGCAGGGACCAAGTCTTACTTGTTGCAATATAAGGGAGCAGACGCAGTAACTAAAACTAGCCCGAAAATTAAGTTTAAGGTTGCAGCTGAAGGAGGAGATACGTTGGAATATGCATTGGAAACAGGCACTACCGTAACTAAAGCAACTATCAAGCTTGGGGGTTATAGTTTTATTGTTCGAAACTTGACCACCATGGCTTCAGATGATGCTGAGATAGATGTGGATATGAATGGAGACGGAGATGTAACTGAGACAACCCCCATTGCAATAAAAGATTATTATGGAGCAAGAATCCAAGTTGCTTCGTACTTAAATGATACTTGGGCAAATGTAACTCAGCCGGATCAGATTAACGTAACTGTTGATTGGCCAGATGGAAATGATTGGGATACCGAATCCCCTACGCCTCTTATTTGGGTGATTACCTCGGCTACTGGTCCCAAAGTTTCAGGAACTATTGCTGGAGCATTTAGTCAAGTACAACCTAGTGGAGAAACTAGTATTGGATATGGATATACCACCATGGGCGGTAAGATTACTTATAATCAGCCGACTAGTAGCCCGTATGCAGTAACTATCAGTACTCCAAAGAAACAGCAATTACCACAAGTATTTGTTACTGCCAAAGGCTCTGAGTTTTCTACCACTGCTGGTGGAGAATCTACTTTGGTAAGCATTCCGGTAACTGCCAGTAAGTTGGCTAGTGAAGTAGCAGATGTTAAGGCTCAGAACGCTATCGTAGTAGGCGGACCTTGTGCTAATGCAGCTGCGGCTACCTTATTAGGAAATCCGGCAGATTGTGCTGAGGGCTTCACTCCTGGAAAAGCAAAGATAAAGCTTTTCGAGAATGGAGATAAGGTTGCTTTGTTAGTAGCAGGTTATGCAGCGGATGATACCCGAGCAGCTGGTAAAGCCTTAGCAGCTTATAAGGTCAATAAGTTCACTGGCAAAGAAGCTGAGATTGAACGAACTGGCTCTGTGAGCGAGTATAAGGTCGTAGCAGCCACTGCGGCAGTAGTAGCAACAACCACCCCGTAAGGTGGTATTTTTTATTTTTCTTTCTTTTTCGTTTTTAAATCTTAATTTTTAGAGTATACCATTGGAAGGTTATCTGATTCTGATCACGGTGTTTTAGATTAGTTTTTAATTCCCACTAACGCGTCAGTCTCCTCAAGAATTCTTTTTTCAAAAGTAGTTTTAGTTTCGCCTTCTGCTTTTTCTGTGCTGGCCGCATGCAAAAGATTACGAATTAGTCGCAATTCCCCTTCTTTGTCTAAAAAGTCTGTTTTCACTTGTTGAAGATGTTCTTGGATAATCCGTTCTTCAGTTTCTTCGGAGGTAGAAGCAGACAGACCAAAGATTTCTTCCATCTCTTCTGATTGCAGACCAGAAGTGTTCTTTAATAGATGATAAGCGCCTCTCTGCTGGGATAGTTCGACTAACGATTTAAAGTTGATGTCATTTACTTTGCCAGAGATAAGATGACCGCTCAAGCGGAGCGTAATCAGTTTGTTATTTAAATCATGATTTTCTAATTGTTGTTTAATCTGTTCTTCAACTTGGACTGGAGTTTGATGTTTGCTTTCAATTTTAATGTTTAAATGTTCTACTGATTGAAGAGGAATCCAAGTAAATTTGGAGGTTTTTGTCTCCTCAGTATTAACTTCAATGATGTAAAAACCGCCGCTGCCACATTCTTCTAATTCAGAAAAATTGTTTGGAAAAAGAGGGCCCGGATAAACAATTTGGTTGTAGTCTGGCAGTTGTTCTTCAATTCTTAGGTGAAGATGGCCGCCGGCGTAATAATCAAATCCTTTGGGCAGGAAGGAAATCGGCTGGCTTTCTGATTTCTCCTGAGATTTTGGCTTGAGTTCTGTTAAAGTGGTATGGAAGAGGAAAATCTTGTATTGTAATGGAGAGATTTCTTTTTGTAAGTATGTATAATCAAGATTTTCATAGTAAGTACGATCAAGCATTCCCTTTTTGCCAAGTATGCCTGTTATGCCCGTGCCAGTTTTTTGGTCGATAGTGAGCTTAAGCTGAAGCAGGCCATCGATTACTTTCCCTTTGCAGATATTAGTTAATAAGCCGGCGTTTTCTAGGACATCGATCATAGTTTTGCCGCTGGGAGAAAAGTCATGAGAGCCGGGAATGGCATAAACTGGAATCTGGTTGTCTTGTAATTCCTTTAATTTTTTAGTGACTAGTTTAAGTTTGTCGATGGGGGGAAGGGCAGTATTAAATAAATCGCCGGCAAAAAGAATGAAGTCTACTTTTTCTTTGATACAAAGGTCAATTGCTTCGATAAAAGCTTTGCTGGAAAGATCTCCCATCTTCGGTTCTCTCCAGGAGCCGATGTGCAAATCAGCGAGATGGGCAAATTTCATGGTTTTTAATTGATAAGGAAATTAATAAAGATATTGGTTGTAAAATATGACTTTTTCGTTCACTAAAGAATTTTTTTTCCTGGCAGAGAGTATAAACTTTTTTAAAGGGGAAGGATTTCACAGAGCGAGATGAAAATACTATTCCTTCAGCCACAGCCTTGCATCCGGGCTTTGAAGTACGGACGCGGATTAAAGAAGATGTATCCCGGGGTAGAAATAATCTTTGCTTACTTAGGAAAAACTCTCAATGAATTTTACGGAGAAGGAAATGAGATTTTTAATGGGTGGTGGAAGCTGAAAAAAGGAAAAGTAGAGGAAAACTTGGAGCAGATTTTGAAATCAGAATCGGTAGATTTAATCCATAGCCACAACGCTCCGGATTATTTGACGTTGACCGCTCTAAAAATAAAGGAGAGTTTAGGGATTGCAGCACCCCTAATCCATGATGTGCACGACTTAATATCTACGAGAATCACTCCCTACGGGAATAGGGCGCGGGATACTCTTCTAACGGAGGAGGAGGCAGCGTTAAGAAAGAGTGACGGCATTATTTTTGTTTCCTCCGTCATGAAGGAAATGGCGGAGGAGAGATATGATTTAACGGCTCCTTCTGTAGTCTTTCCGAATTATATTCCAAAAGATTTGATTCCCTGCCAATTACAAGAAAAACTTTCGCGCAGAGATGGGAAAATCCATTTGGTATATGAGGGTACAGTGGACAGCGGAACAAACTCGCATTATGATTTAGTAAATATTTTCCGGCAAATTGCGAAGCAAGGCATTTTTGTTCATCTCTATGTTTCTAAAGAACAACATCCGATTTACAAAAATCTTTCGAGGGAATCTTCGTTTATTCATTATCACGGAAAATTGTCTCCCACCAATCTGTTGGAAGAGATTACTCAATATGATTTTGGCTGGGCGGGGTTTAATGGGGCCAAGAATCAGGAACATTTAGACACAGCGCTTCCTAACAAAGCGATAGAATATGTCAGCGCAGGGTTACCAGTAATTTCTTTTGGCCATCTTTCCCTTAAAAGATTTATTGAACAGTATGGGGTGGGGATTATCTGTAAAGAAATAAATAATCTTAAACATCTGTTGGCGAGTGAAGAAGCAAAGAAAGCGAAAGAAGAGGTGATGAGGAGAAGGTTTGATTTTACTCTCGAAAAAAATATTTCTTGCCTCTGGGATTTTTATCAAAGTTTTTTAAGGGAAACCGACCCCGTTGTTACCTCAAAGAAAATTTTCCAAAAAGAAGAATTATCTCTCATTACAGTTTAATACATCCCCTCTAGAATCTCATCACTATTCTCAGTGACATGGCGGATGACCTCATCGTCAGAAGCATCGGGATTGCTGGATTTGTATTCTACGGCTTTAGTGGCGGCTGCGATGATAGCTAATTTTACTCTCATATTCATCGGATCTTTTTGCGCCATTTTACATATAAAAGCATTAAACACTTATATTTAAATCTTGTGATGATGGAAAAGATAGGTGCAAGGAGGGGAATATTTAGTTGGGAAATTTCTATGTGTTGATGTAACCACTTTAGGATAACAAACCAAGCGAAAAGCTTATAAATAATGGGCAATACTAAGAGAATATGGACATTCCCAAAGAGGCTTTTGTTTTAGCGGATTATTATACCCGCAGGGCTTTAGAAGTGAATAGGATTGAAGGAGAGATCAGTTCTGCAGAAGCGAGTATTGAGAAAATGTACGATATTTTAGGAATGCCGTTTGAAAGAGCAGGATATACTTCTTCAGTACCAAATCCCGTCTCTTTGGAAGAGTTATTGAGTGACGAAGAAAGTTTACGAAGCAGAATAAGTCAAATTAATGATGCGTATGATAATGCAGTAAAAACTAGAGAGCGGCAGCAAAAAGTTTTGGCTGAAGCAGAAAGTAAAGTCAAAGAAGTGGCTAGATTAGACGGATTGACTCATCTTTATCGAAAAGATGTTTTTTTGGCTCTTTTGGATAAAGAGATTCAAAGGAAAAATTCCCCCCATCGCAGAACGGAAGATGCAGAAGGAATCTTAGGTTTGATTATTATGGATATTGATAATTTTAAGCTGTACAATGATTCTTATGGATATACACAAGGAGATGCAGCTATTCGTTCTGTAGCAGAAGTAGTCAATCATCAAGTGCGAGGAGAAAATGATCTTATTGCCCGCACTAAAGGTTATTATGGAGAAGGTGGGCGTTTTGGGGGAGAAGAACTGATGGTTTTCGTTCATTGTCATACTGCTGAAGATTTAGGAAGTATTGCAGAACGTTTGAGACAGGCTGTGTATAGTAATGGTTTGGATACTTCAGCTAAGCTAGACAAATCCGGTAATGCTTATGAAGCATATTATCATGGCGTTGACGGTCGGAAAGCGGAAAAAGTCTCTGTGAGCGTGGGCTGCGCAGTTTATAATGTCGGAGAGAGTAAACAGTTGATTAAAGCGGCCAACCAAGCATTGAAAAAGGCTAAATTAACGAGAAATTGTACTGTTTGTGATTGGAGTTCTTAAATTTGTAAACGGGGGGGGAAATATGAAACCTAATCAGCAGGAATTGATGGATAAGTTAGAGATTGATGCCGGATTAAGAGAGACGATTTCTCAGCTGTGGGAGCATGATTACGAAACTTTTGACAGTTGCGAGGGGCACGGCCGGCATCCAGCGTATATAGTTCTTAGTAAAGGAGACGGCTGGTTCGAACAGAATGCCGAAAGTTATGGTCTGGAGAGATGTATTAATGAAATCAATTGTTCTGGATGCGAAGGAAGAGTATCTCATCCTGAGCGGCCAGCAGAAAAGAAATGTTGTAAGATTTGCGGGTCAGGTATCAATGAGTTTACTGTCTATCGAGGCACGGGACGGAGCATTCTATCTTTCTAATCTGTATACTCTAATATACAAACATTTATATATAAGCCTGAAAATTTTAACTACTCTAGAATAAAAAACCATATTTATGGGGGTATCGTCACTGATGTGCCGGAACCTCCCAATACATTTGGAGGTAGAAAAAATGGAATTCAAGAAGTTGTTTTTGTATGTGTTTATGATTTTGGCTGTTTCGGCCTTTGCCGCAGCTGCTCTGCCGACAGAGATTGCTCTGGGCAGCAACAGTCAGGTAAGAAGCGACAAGGTCACTGCAGTGGTTCTTACGCCGACAATCCTTTCTGTTGTCTTGGCGGATGTGCCTGGTGCCGTTATCGGTCAACCGGTAGCATTAGCTTTAGAAGGAGTAGCTACTAAGTATACTGCAAGTTTATCTGCAGCAAGCATCATTTTTGCTGATGCAGCAACTCCAGTAGACGTAAAGTTAACCGTCACAGTACCTAAGGATCAGGATTCAGAGAAATCTAAAGTTGGTACTTTGAAGTTAACTGCAGGTACAACTAGCACTCAGCTTCCGATTAATATGGAAACCGAGTCCAAGCTTTCATTCAAGGGTGTTGAAGCGGATATAGCCGGTGAAACTGACGGAGATGTCGGTGAAGGAGACAAAGTCAGCAAGAAGGCTCTTTTATTAGACGAGGTAACTTTCTCTATAGAGATGGAAAACATTTTCCCTAACGAGAACAAGGAAGGAGATATGAGCGATGTAGAGATTACCGCTACTATCGAAGGCCTTGACGATGGAGACGATGTAGAAGAATCCAGCGATAACTTTGATTTGGGAACAGAAGACGAGGAAACTCAAGATATTGTCTTCACTATTCCTAGAGCAGCAGATGACCAAATCTATGATGTTACTTTGGTAGCTGAAGGAGAAGACGAAAATGGAGCTACTCATAAAGCAGTGCGAAACTTCCAATTGGAAGTAAAGAAGGATAAAGACGATGTCCGTATCAATAAGGCAGAAGTTTCTCCCAGCACTGTTGCTTGTGATGAAACATTCACTTTGAGTGTGGATGTTTCCAATTATGGCAGCAATAAAGCAGAAGATGTTTATGTTAATATCTTTAATAAAGATTTAGGCATTGATATCAAGGAAGAAGGCATGACTTTGGACAAGAGCGTAACCAAGAAGACCAATAAGTTCACCAAGACTTATGAACTGATGGTCAAGACACCTTCTGACAGCAACAAGAAAGTGGCTCAAGGCAAATATCCCATAACAGTTTACTCTTTTGTAGACAGCGACAAGAAAACCGATGAGGAATTCGCTTATGTAACTGTCTCTGCTGACTGCAAGAAAGCAGAAGAGAAGAAACAGGAACCGGTAGTGGAAGTAATAAAGACCACAACTAATGTTTCTGCCAATAATTCAGATAAAGACAGCGAAGAAGTGGACAAGGAAGTAACCGAAATATTGGATACTATCGAAGAGCCTGGCTTTGAATTTGGAGGAGTAAGCAGCAAAGGACTTTTGATCGGCGGAGGCATCCTCGTATTAGTGATGCTGATTGTCATCATCGCCTTGGCGGCTAAAGCAACTTCAAAATGAAGTTAGGAAACTTTTTATTTTTTATTTTTTTTATTTTTTTAGTGTTTTTATTAGTGCCAACTGTTTCTGCTCAAATCTTTATCAATGAGGTTTTCCCTTCTCAAAACGTGATTGAGCTGTATAATTCCGGCAGTACGGAAGCCAGCCTTGCTGGATGGAGCATTCTCACTTCAATGATGTACGAACCGAAAACGCTTTCCGGTACTATCGGACCAAAGGGGTATCTTTTGATAAATCTTGCTGGGACAAAAGGATTGGACTCGTCCGAAGAAGAGATCAATCTGTTTAAGTCTACCAGCGAAACAGAGGATTTTTTGAGTTACACGTGGGATGATTATATTCCTTACAACGGGGAAGGATTGAATCCCACGCATTCATATGGGAGATATCCAGACGGCAAAGCCGGAGCCAAGGGAGTGGAATTCAGCTTCCTTTCCCCTGGAAAAAGCAATTATAATCTGAATATTTTTGGAGAGACGCAGATTCCGTTTGGAGATATCAAAGCGGAATTTCCAGTAGATCTCTCTGCAATTGTACAAGACAATTATATTCCGGGCTATTCTTTAATCTCCCCGTCATTTGATCTGAAGGTAAATGGTCAAGGAATTAAAAAAGACCCTACTAGTCAAGAAATAGTTTCTGAACAGACATATAAATTTAAATTAGATCTTCCCGCCAAATATTTTAAGAAAGGAGATACTGTAGAATGGAAGTTTTCTGTGGTAGACGAGTCCGGCAAAGAAACTGCAGGAAAAACTACTAGTTTTAAGGTAATCAATAACCCGCCAGTAAAAATAAAAGATATTCCTTCTCAAATAACAGATGAAGGGATTAGTACAATAATCAATTTTGATGCTTATTTTTCTGATGCGGATGGAGATTCTATGTCTTTTGAGGTTCTCTCTGCCGAATCCAATGGGCATCTTTCATTTATCAAAGAAGGATTAAAAATGACAATTATTCCGGTAAAAGATTGGAACGGGAAAGAATCGATTAAAGTTTCTGTTACTGACGGTGAAGCCACGGTGGAAAGCAATTGGTTTGATGTGGTTGTCAACAGTGTTAATGATGCTCCCGTAGCTGTCAGTCAAGAAGTAAGTACTATAGAAGATACCCCCTTAGAAATTACTCTTAAGGGAGAAGATATAGATACAACCATATTAAACTATAAAATTTTGAATGCTCCTAAAAAAGGAACTATCTCCGGTTTAGGGCAAATTGTAACTTATACTCCAAATCCCGAAACTAGCGGAGTAGATACTTTTACGTTTTTAGTCAATGATGGGATGTATGATTCTGCCCCGGCTATGGTGACAGTTAATGTTGCTGCAGCAGCTGATGCGCCTAAATTTAATCTTGATTCGTTCAAGGTAGAGATGTATGAAGACGGTTTGAAAGTAGTCGGTTTGAATAGCTATTTAACTGATGCGGATACCCCACTTAACGATTTGACATTCACTTACAACGGCCAAGAGCCGGAATTGAACTTTAAACTTGACGAAGCAAAGAACGAGCTGTATATCACTCTCCTGGTTAAAGACTGGTTTGGAGAAAAGAAAGTTTTCCTAACTGTTTTTGACGTGGGCGGGGCATTGAGCGATACCGCAGAGATGACTCTTAAGGTCAATCAGCTGAAAGATGATGCTCCTACAATTACTTTGTTTTATCCGCTTTATGATGTTGCGATAGGAGAGGATAAAACTCAAGAATTTAAATTAGAGTTGAATGATCCCGATAGCATTGCTCCTAAATTCGAATGGTATGTTGATGGAAAGAAACAGAGCGATGTTGACAATACTTTTGTGTTTGATGCCAAGAAATATTCTGTCACTGAGCATAAAATTAAAGGGAAGGTTGTCGGCTATGCCTTGGAGAAAGAATGGAAAGTGAAGCTGGTAGATAAGCCTGTCTTTGACAAATTCAATGGAGCAACTACTGATTTATCCAAGCTTAATCAAGCTCAGCTGAAATCAGTTAATCTAGCATTAGAGAAACTGGGATACGGGAAAATAGTCTTTGATACTCCAGTAGATTTAACTGAGATTTTGGATTTGAACAATGTGGTGGAATTGGGCAGTAATCTGGTAGCGGTGGATAAATTAAATGCTCCAGCATTGAATGTACCGGCAACAGTTACTCTATACAAAGTGAAATTTAATAATCCGGTAGTTTTGTCTTATGACGGATTTACTACTGATGTTTCTTTAGTCAATGCTCTGTGCAGCGATTGTCAGGTAATCAGCAAGGGGGCGGATAGCATTACCTTTAAGACAAAGCATTTTTCAAGCATGAAACTGGGAGAGAGCACTTCTTTACAATTAAACGTGCCTTCAGCAGTCTCTTTTGAAGAAGGAGAAAGAGGAGCAACTGTTGCCGCACAATTTGATTTAGCTAATGCGGGAACAAGTGTGTTATCTAATCTAAAAATTAGCAGCACTGCAGCTAGTCAGTATGGAGCAGTTTTTTCTCTTGATGGTGTAACCTACAGCAATACTGTTACTTTGAATAGTTTGAGTGTGGGAATGATCAAACCTATCTTTGTCAAGGCAACTGTGCCGGCAAATATTGATTCCGGCTGGCAGGATATTGGAGACATTTTGATTGTTGATACTACTCTAAGCAAAACTATCAGCGGATTCTATTTGAAAGCTAAAGATTATCTTACTATTAATGAAATCAAAGTCAACGGTAAAACCGATGGAGAATTAGTGCCTGGAGAGATTAATGAAATTAAAGTGGTAGTAGAAAATGTGTTAGGAGACGGAGATCTGGAGAATATTGATATAACTGCTACTTTATTAGACGTAAACAAAGAAGACTTGGATGAAGAAGAAAGCTCTTTTGATTTAAAATCAGGATCAAGCAAAAAAGTCTCTTTTGAATTTGAATTGCCGTATAATCTGGAAGAAGGCAGCTATGAACTGGAAATCGAAGCAGTAGGAGAGACAAAAGAAGGGGCGGAGATTGAGATGACCAGAACTTTTGAGATAGATGTCAAGAGGGAAGGACACCAGATAACTGTTAATGCAATAAAATCCTTACCGGTTAAAGTTGATTTTTGTGATGATAAAACGGTGTTGATTGAAGCAGAATTGGTTAATATAGGCAATACTGCAGAAAAAGATTTAACTTTGAAACTGCAAAGCGGAGGAAAAGTTTTGGGTGAGAAAACAGGTCTAGTCTTGGAAAAGTACACTGGTAAAGCTTCTCAAACAGCTATCTTTGAAATAGAAACTTCTAAACTGAAAGAAGGAAAAAATATCCTCACTTTAGAACTGTTTAACAGCAAGAATAATTTTGATGCAAAAGAGTTTATTCTAGAGACAGAGAATTGCGTGGTTCAGGAGAACGTGCAAGAAAAGAAAATAGAAGTGAAAGAGAACATTCTGCCGGCCGCTTCTGATGCTGGTTCGAAAAGCAAACAGAAGATTACCGGGAGCACAGTTCTTGCAGTGAGAAATACACAAGAATATTTAGTTTTAGTCTTACTAGGAATTGTAGTCTTGGGAGGAATAATCCTTTTATTGCTCGGATTGTACGTCTTTAGAAGGAAGTAAATCCTTCATCAGCCAGGCCACCTCTACTGCTTCACCGACAACAGTGACAAATTTTCTTTTTGGGCCGAACTGTTTAATCAAATCTTCTAGTAAAGGCCGCAGAGGAGAAGATTCTGGAACCGTCTTCTTTTCATTGATACTTTCGAATGGACAGCTGTCTTTTAAGCGAATGTATTGGGAGTTAAAGTTTATTTCTACTCCCTGGGGGCCGAGATATGTGATATACCCACCAAATTTTTTGTCGATTTGCTGATGTAGGGAATATTTTTCCCAAAGGTAATTGATTAAGGGAACCGGATTTTCAAGGATGCCCGTATGAAAGTAAATTTCCATACTTTTTTGAAACAGCATCTATTAAAAAGGTTTTCTATTTTTTGAGATAGGTATAGAAACAATTAAAAAGACAATGATAGTTTATTGTCTATGCAAATCAGTTTTTTTGAAGAGTTTCCTACAGCAAAGAATTTAAGTAAACTGAGCCTGATTAATTGGCCGATTAAACTGTACGTGGGAGCGAATAGTGTGGCTGAGTTTAATCAGATAAGATTTACTCTAAAGAATAAATATGTCAAAGAAGTGATATACTGGCCGCTTTTGAAGAAAAAAGAAGGTTATTGGATCTCTCCGTTTTCCTCCCGTTCAGCTTTGCAGAGAACCTTTAGAGAACTGAATGAAAAAAAAGTTTTCGTGATGTTGGATTTGGAATTGCCTACTACCCGTAACCCGTGGCTTTATTTAACTGAGGGATTAAACTTTTTCAGAAATAGAAACCTGATTAAGAACTTTATTGAAAATTATGCTGGTCAAGTCTATTTGGCGGAGTATTATCCCCGGGGAAAATTAATGGGGGAGATTTTGGAATTCTTTGGATTACATTATCGAAATAAAAAATTAAACATAATAAAAATGATTTATCATTCGATGCATAAATTTAATGAAGAGTTTATCTTTGATGAAATGAAACACGGAAGGAAAGAGCGTGGTGAAAGATTCTTAGCAGCATACGGGACAATAGCTAACGGAATACAAAGAAACGAGCCAATTCTTTCTTTGAAGCAGTTGAAGAAAGATTTAGAACTAGCTGATTCAGCGGGAATCAAAGAAGTGATTATTTATCGTTTGGGCGGTCTGAACAGAAGTTATGCTAATCTCTTGAAGCAGTTTAAGCAGTCAAAAAAATAAGCTAGCGTATCCAACTACTCGAGACGTATTTCCACTGGCTTCGGCCGAAGTAGTGTAATGCAGCAGCTTTGGCTGCCAGCGGTTAAGCCGGCAAAGTTCCATTGCTACGGCCAAAGGAAATCTTCCGCAGGCATTCAAATTGGCTTGATTAAGGTTGATTATTGATTTGATAGTTTGCTTGTCTTCTTTTTCTGCGGCATTTTGGGATAAATAATGGCTGAGATCAGTACTGATGACGATAAAGTAATCTGTAAACCTTTCTTTTATTAGTTTGGCAAAAGATTTTATTTCGCTTTCTGTTAATTCTCCCACTACCGCCGGAGCAATTTGAAAGTTTTGGAAAAGATGTTGAAGAAAAGGCAGCTGCACTTCTAGACAGTGCTCTTTAAGATGGGCTTTATTCTGGTAGGAGATAAACGGAGACGTGATCTGGTTTTCAATTGTTGAGTCTATTTTTCCTAAAGGGGTTTCCCATGCTTCATAATCTGCAAAGGAAATGCCGGATAAAGGAATAGTGTGATTGGGGCCGAGCAAGAGAATCTTTTTTGGCTTGATTTTTTTTAGCAAAGAGTAGGCATAGGCGGCTGTTCGGCCGGAGTAGATATAGCCGGCATGTGGAACAATGAGGCCATGAATTTCGGTTGTTTTGATATTTTTTACTTCTTCTTGGAAATGTTTGTCTTGCTCGACATTACGGAAAAATGAGGCGAGCATCTTTTGCAATGCTTCTTTTTCTTTCGGATAAAACATTCCGGCTACGGCGGGTTTTCTGACCATAGCAGATGGTAATTCGTGATGTTTTATTAAATTAACTTCTTCTTACGCAATCTTTAAAAATAACTACTCCGGGATACTTAAACTATGGAAGATGAAGGAAGGATTGTGCGGTGGCATCATCGGCCGATAATGGACAAAGCGGAATTTATCCGTATCAGCAGAGAGATGTTCGGCCGTTCTTCTGATGTGTTAGTCCAACGACATTTACAAGAAATTTTAAGCGGAAAATACTTTGAAAAGGTGGGGTGGTATCAAAAAGAAGATAGTCAGATTTTATCTCCGCCCGCACCAGTAGATTTTCCCCAGGTTTACGTTCCGTCTTCTAGACTTTTTTCATTAGGGGAAGAGTTATATCGAATGCTAGTGAAAGAAGTGCAAAAAGCAGGAGGAGAAATATTTCCCGGAGCAAAGAAAAACGATTTGGATCATCCGTTTATTCGGGGGTATGTTTGGTCAGAACATTATTTCACTTTGGCAGATAAGTCTGGAGCATTTTTACAAATCGAGGGGAATCCGAAAGAACGAGCAAAAAAAGTCAAACTTACCTACAAACAGATGGAAAGCCGTTCTCGTAAACATCATCTTGCTTATACAGAATTTCGTACGGAACTAGATTTAGAAAAAGAACGGCTAAACGGTGAAGAAAAGTGGAAATATGATACTGGGTTAGAAGCAAAACTGTTCTTGCCCTATTCTCGTGAAGGATTAAATAAAAAAATTACGTTCTCTTTTGACGGGATAACAGTAGTTTATACTAAAGCGAAAGGAAGAGATGAGTATTATCTGGCGGCTTTTCCTCGAAGATTACCTTCTGTAGGACTGGTGCAGAGAATCAAAACTAATGAGACTTCTCTGATTTATTCTGTCGGTATTTCTCATCCTTTTGGGGAAGAACCGTGTTACCGGTCGATTCCCCAGCAAATTGATATGGAAAAAGTACTTAAGACAATATTCTCTGGTTTTTTAAGGGAAAAACTGGTGTAATATTTTGAAAGGATTAAATCGGCTATTCTTTCAGAAAGAATTAAATAAAACAAGGTATTTCTTCTTTAATCGGGGTGGAAGCGTTGGAAACACAGGAAAAAGAGGCATATTTATACTCTACGCAGAAAGCACATAAAGTAAAGTGCAATCTTTGCAGCCATCGCTGTCTTATTTCTGAAGGAAAACGGGGCATCTGCATGGTGCGGGAGAATCGTGAAGGCAGATTGTACTCGTTGGTTTACGAGCGGCCAGTCTCTATGAATATCGATCCGATAGAAAAAAAGCCGCTTTACCATTTCTTGCCGGGAAGTAGGGTTTTCTCTTTTGGAACAATGGGCTGTAATTTTCGATGCTCCTTCTGTCAGAATTGGGAAATTTCTCAAGCAAGTAAAGAAGGAAAGAGTTTAGGAGATATCACTCCAGTCAGCAATTTGGCCAATTTTGCTTTGAAAAACAAATGTCAGTCGATTGCGTATACTTACAGCGAGCCGACAATTTTCTTTGAATTGGCATACGATACTGCAAAGATAGCTAAAGAGAAACAGCTGAAAAATATTTTTGTAACTAATGGTTATTATACCCCTGAAGCAATCAAGAAAATTTCTCCATATCTTGATGCAGCTAATATTGATCTAAAATCTTTTTCAGGCAATTTTTACAAGAAAGTCTGCGGAGCAAGATTAGAACCAGTATTGGAAGCGATTAAGCTGACGAAGAACATGGGCATCTGGACAGAACTTACCACTTTGTTGATTCCGGGAGAGAATGATTCAGTTGAAGAGTTAAAACAAATTGCCGCGTTTATAGCTTCTTTGGGTAAAGAGATTCCATGGCACATCTCACGTTTTACTCCGTTATACGAAATGAAAGGAAAAGAAGCTACGCCAATAAAAAGTATGATCAAAGCTTATGAACTCGGTAAAGAAGCTGGACTGAAAAATGTTTATCTCGGAAATGTGATGGAAAAGATTTATAATTCTACTTATTGTCCGCAGTGCGGAAAGATGGTGATTGAACGGGAAGGATATAAGATTTATAATCTTTTGAACGGGAACAAATGCAAACATTGCGGAACAGCAGTGGCGGGGGTTTTTGATGCTAAGTGAGAAAGAGAAAAAGTTTTTATTGGGGCTGGCGAGAGAAACTTTGAAAGATTATCTTTGTAAGGAGGAAATAAAAAAACCGCATGGCTTAAGCAAGATTATGGAAGAGAGGCGGGGAGTGTTTGTTTCTTTGCATGAAGGCAAGGAGCTGCGGGGGTGTATTGGCAGCCTTTCTCCTGATGAACCGCTTTATACTGGAGTGATGAAGAATGCAATCAATGCGGCGGTGCGTGATCCCCGTTTCAGGCCGGTGAAGCTCGAAGATTTGGATAAACTGGATGTTGAGATATCCGTGCTGAGCGAGCCGAAGGAATTGCACTTTGGGTCTGTTAAAGAATTGATGGAACGACTGCATCCTAAAAAAGAGGGGGTTATAATTTCTAAATGGCAGTACTCAGCTACTTTTTTGCCGCAGGTCTGGGAACATTTTTTCTCTAAAGAAGAATTTTTGACCAGTCTTTGCCTGAAAGCCGGCCTGCCGCCTGATGCCTGGAAAGACAAAGAGCTGAAGGTTTATACTTATCAAGCCGAAGTCTTTAGAGAGAGTGAGTTCAAATAATTGAGTATTTAGATAATTAAATGAATTGTATCCTCTTCTTCCATAAAGCATAAAAAGATTTTTGGTTTTTTATCTGCTATGGAAGCAATTATTCTGGCTGCAGGTTATGCTACTCGTCTTTATCCTTTGACTCTGGATACTCCCAAGCCGTTATTAGAGATAGGGGGCCGGCCGATGGTAGAGCATATTATCCAGAATATGGAACGGGTGAAAGGGCTGAACCGGATTTATATTGTGACTAATGATAAGTTTTACCCCAATTTTTTAGCTTGGCAAAGAGGATTTTCTTCTTCTAAGTCGATAGAGATCATTAATGATGGGACTACCACTAATGAAAATCGTTTGGGAGCAATCGGAGATATCAATTATGTGCTTCATGTTAGAGAGGTTCGTGAAGATTTGATGGTGGTAGCAGGAGACAACTTATTTGAGGTTCCTCTGTCTAAAGTAGCCAATTCTTTTTATGAAAATGAGTATTCTACCTTAGTACTATATGATGTTAAGGACAGAGAATTGGCAAAAAAATATGGCATTGTGGCCGTTGATGAACAGTTCAGGGTAATCAATTTTCAAGAAAAGCCGGCAGAGCCGTATTCCACTTTAGCTTCCACTGGCATTTATCTTTTTCCTAAGAAATCGCTGATGCTTTTGGAAGAATACTCAGCTAACGGAAGCGGCAAAGATCGGCCAGGAGATTTTATCGCATGGCTTTATCCAAGAGAACCGGTTTATGCTTACATAACAGATAGAACCTGGTATGACATTGGGAGTTTGGAACAGTTGGAGAAAGCGAGGCGGGAATTTAAAACAGACTGAGTATTAGGAAATAAGTTTCTTGAGGATATCTTTCACTTCTTTTGGATTGGCTTTTCCTTTACTTAGTTTCATCACCTGGCCGACGATGAAATCTACAGCCTTTTCCTCTCCTCTTTGATAATCCGCCACAGCCTGAGAAGAATTCTTGATGGCCTGATGACAGAAGTTTTCTAATTCTTTTTTATTGGAGACCATACTTAAACCTTTTTCGTTTACTTTTTCTTCCGGAGAGAAATCTTTTTTGGCCATTTCGCTGAGCAGCTTTCGGCCGGTTTCTTCATTAATCTTCTTGTTTTCCAGTAAGCTGAGCAATTCAGCGAGATGTTCAGGTTTGATTTTTAGTTCAGGAAAAGATTTTTCCTCTTCATGAAGAACTCGCATCAATTCCTTTCTCAGCCATTTGGCTGCGAATGCGGGTGAGGAGCGAGGGGATAGTTCTTCCCATAACTCTGCAAGAAGCAGATCTGCGCTGAGAATTTTTGCATCTTCAGAAGATACGCCGTTCTTGAGCATCTTCTTTTCTTTTTCTGCTGGTTTTTCCGGCAGTTCAGAATTAAGGCGGCTGAGCATTTCTGCAGTGATTTCTACTACTGGAAGGTCTGGTTCGGGAATGAACATGTAGTCGACGGCATTTTCTTTGCTGCGCATAAATTTAGTCACTCCTTCTGCATCTACCCACGCTCGAGTTTCTTGAGAGACCTTTTTTCCTTCTTTTATGAGCTGTTCTTGGCGGCAGACTTCATACTCGATAGATTTGATGATGCTGGTAAAAGAATTGACATTTTTTATTTCTACCCGTTCAAACTTTGGAGCAATGCTGATATTAACATCACATTTTACTCCAGCATCCTGATCAATGGCTTGGATATAGTTGAGGGTGGTAATTAAATTCTGCAGCCAATGCCGCACTTTGGTGATTTCCTTGAAATCTGGTTCTGTAACAATCTCGATCAAAGGATAGCCGCTGCGGTTGTAATCAATAGTACCCGTGTTAGGATCCCATCTTGCTGGGTCTTCTTCTAAATGGCATTCTCTTATTCCAATGCCCAAGAATTCTCCTTTTTCTCCTACGGGCACAGCGTAACTGCCAGACATTGTGCTTTGATAGCCTTTAGGAAGATCCGGCCAGCTGTAATGTTTTCTTTGCCAAAGAAGAGAACGGTTGATTTTGCAGTTGAGCATCAGAGCCGTTTTAACCACTTTTTCTACTGCTTCTTTGTTGGGGAGCAAAGGTTTGCTTCCTGGCTGGCCAGTGCAGCGAGGGCAGATGGTTGTGTTGGGCTCGGCTTCGGGATTTATACTGCATGAACAGAAGAGTTTTTGTTTGGTTTTAGAGACATCAATGTACACATGAATCTCCAAACCGATTTTTATCTCTGGCATAGACTAAGAAATATGCAGGAGTTTATTAAGATTATTGATATACTTAGTGGGGAATTATTAGCCGTGCGAGTGGTGGGCATGACTACGATGATGGCCGGATAAGCAGTCTGGAGAAGTGGCAAATTGAACTGTGCGGCCAGGAGTGGGAGAAAAACCGATTTCTTTGAGAGAGAAGCCGATAGTCAAAGAGTCTATGGAGTACGCATGGTCTTGGAGAGTGGCTTGTAAGAAATTTTTTCTAAATTCTTCTGGAAAACCGACTAGATTATTTCTTAGTTCTCCAGGATAACGGTTATTTTTAATAAGAGAAGGTTCTTTAAAAAGAGGGGGAGCGTTTTTTTCGAGTTGATGAAGCACTTCAATTAAAAATCGGTTCTGCCGAAGTTTGAATGGCTCTTCGTTTAGATATGTCTCTTCTCCATGGCCGTAGACATCAACGGTTTGGATAACTTTTTCCAAACCAGTGTGGAAAAACTGTTTCTCGCAGTCGTAGGTAAAACCGATTAGAATGCGGTGTATATCTCGTTGGTATAAAGAATTAAAATGGATAAGAAAACGGTTGCCATTTTCGTCAAAGCAGTTTAATTTTTTCTTTTGAAACCGGAAATATCCTTCTAAAAGAGAGTCTGTTTTGATGGCATAACCTTTTAGTTTGCTGGAAAACTGAGCAGGTGAATAACGCATAGATTAAATGTTTAGATGAAGTATTTAGATTTTTTGGTAGTGGAGTATATTCTTCTATCTATATCTACTCGCACGTACATCACAAATTTCTGCAGAGACTTTTGCAGCTTGATCCCACCAAGGAATGCGTTCGCTTCTAGGCGTAGATTGGCCCCAGCTTTCTGGAGGCATGGGAACTGAAAATTTTTGTAAGGAATAGGCTCGTCCTAACGGAGCTTTTTCTTGAAATTGATGGCGGAAATTTTCTGGGTATCCTTCAGTAATCTTTCTTAATTCCCCAGGCATGCGAGAAGCGAGAGGACGAGGGTTATTCAAGAGAGTTGGAGCAATATCTTCCAGCTGAATCAATAATCTCGTTAGGAATTTTCTTTCTTCTGGCATCATTGTTTGAAGGTCAAGTTTCTCAGTTTCAAAGCGAATAGTTTGGCTGTTCACATCTTTAGTGCGGATAATCCATTCTAAATCGCTTTCAAAACGTTTTTCTGAAGGATAAAAATTAAAACCGACTAGAGTACGAAAGCTGTGCACTCCTTTTGATGGAGTTCCTTCTGAATAAGACAACCGAATATTCCGAGGAGAAGTAGGATTTCCTTTGTCTAAGACTACTCCGTTAAATATTTTAAGATATCCGCAGAGAAGGTCTTCTGAATGCTGAAAGATTAATCCGTTAAGTGCAAGCTTAGTATTTCCGTATGAGCTGGCCATGTATCCTGCAGGACGGGGTTTATTTTTAAGAATTGCGGTGATGGAATAGTATTAGTATATTTTCATATTAAAAATTAATACTATCATTAATAAAGTTATTATGCCTAAAATGACTGCTAAAATAAAAAGCCATCGAGGGCCGAAAATTCTTTTTTTGAGAAGATAGAATATTCCCTGAGATAGCAGATAGATGATTGTTGCAGAAGGTAAAACATAAATTAGAAATATAAGCGATAATATAACTATTTTGTCCAAGATTCCATCCGCAAAACCAGCCATTTTATCCTACATAATTCAGCTTCTTCTTCTCCTGCAGGTCTGTGGCCTCCTTGGACTTCTCGAACATGCCTTTCAGCTTGCTTTCAAAGATCTCGGCCTGTTTAAGAAGGGGCTTGTAATCTACATCAAGACCCAAATATTGATCCAACGCTTTGATGATCATGGCCGCGGCCTTGCTGTCTGGCAGCTGAGAATGAGTCTCTGCAAATAAAGCAGTAATGGGGAATCGTTTTTCTTTGACCAATAATGCTCCAGCCACTCCCACTACCACTCCTTCGGTCATGGGTTTGGCAACAGCCTTCAACTGATTAACCTTTTTTGGTTCGCTAGTGAAATAATAGACATCCGGCTGATTATTCATTACTTGAGAGCCGACACCTTCTAAGGTGATGATCTCTTTGGCTGTCAACTGTTCGGCTAGTTCTTTTACTATGTCGGCCATTTTCCAGCCCTGCTCATTGCCGACATTAATGGCGTGAAGAAGAACAATATTAAATTTTTTATTATAATGGATGGATACAGGCTCAACCACTTTGCCGTCATGGATAGCCACTACCGCAGGAACTTCATCCATTTCCACCGAACCAATTTTTTCTGTCTTTAAATGCTCGACTAAAAATTCAGTGCCAATAGTACCGATAAGACCAAATCCAGGGAAGCCGTTAATCAAAATTACCCCTTTCGGCTTCTGTTTTAGAATTAATTTCATAAAAAGAAGGAAAACGTCCTGGTATATAAAGCTAATGATTTATCGAGGAAAATTTTATAAATGAAGTTTTTACTGGAAAATAGTTAGGTATTTAATCATCGAGTAATATATACCGAAGAAAGACATGGCCGAAGAGATTTACGAAATAATTTTTCAAGTGATGAAAAAGGAAGAGCAGGCCCGTCTTAAAAGTCAAATCGCTAAAGATCGGCGGGAAATTTACGTAGATCTGGAAACCTTGACGGCACACGGTTCACCAGTAAAAATTGATGCGCGCAGTGTCGGAGAATTTTATACGGCTGTGTTAGTAAGGATTCCGTCTCCAGCGAACTGCTTCTGTCGCATCAAAGGGCCGTCTCATCCTTCACGTTACGATTTTATCGTACAGTTCTATCGATATCAGGGATAAATAGGAGTAAGTTAATTTTTTTTGTGCTAGTTAAAATTTGTATGTTCCATAAGATTTATAAACCGATAGTTATTATCAATTAATAATAGTTATTAATAATAAAAAAATAACGGAGAAACAAAAAATGCCCAAACAAAAAATCGAAAAAAAAGAAACCACTCGCAACACTATTCAACGGATGAGAATATTGGATTATCTAAAAAGCGTTCATACTCATCCGACGGCTGAGCAGGTGCATAAGGCAGTAATGAAAAAACTGCCGATGATTACTTTAGCCACAACCTATCGTAATCTTAATCTTATGGCCGATCGAGGAGAGATTCTGCGTTTAGAGTTATGCGGAGAGTATCATTATGATGCAGATATCAGTTTTCATCAGCACGGCCATTGTAAAAGCTGTAATGGGATAGAAGATTTTTTTCAAAAAGAAATTTCTCAATACGCTTTGGAAAAATTAAGTTCGAAGTTTAAAGCAGAGCAGGTAGATATTACTTACGAAGGTCTCTGCGCTAAATGCGGCTGTACATTTTGAAATTAAAATAGAATCGTTTAAATCACGCGGGGGGACATTAAAATGGCAAAACTTGGTCGAGGAAAAAAAGTGATTTCAGTTAAAGACGGCGAGAGCATTACCTCAGCTTGTGAACAGTTGGGGGTGCCCTTCGGCTGCTACGAAGGGAAATGCGGCAGCTGTGAAATTAAAGTAGAAGAAGGAGAGGAAAATATTTTTGAGAAGACTGAGGAGGAAGAATGCATGGGAATGCCACCCGGCCATCGCTTAGCTTGTCAATGTAAGATTAAACAAGGAGTGGTTATCTTAAGTGTTTAAGCACGGTAAAATGAGAACGGTAAAGTAAATAGAACGATTATTGGAGGGAAAAATGACTGTTAAAATTGGAGAAAAAGCACCGGAATTTAAAACAAAAGCGTTTCATAATAATGAAGTAAAGTTGATAAGCTCCTCGGATTATCTGGGGAAATGGGTAGTATTGTTTTTTTATCCAGCGGATTTTACTTTTATCTGTCCAACAGAACTGGGGGAGCTGGCGAATAGTTACGAAACCCTGCAGAAGATGGGGGCCGAAGTTTTAAGCATTAGTACAGATACGGAATTTGTTCATAAAGCGTGGCATGATAATTCAGTAACCATTAAAAAAATAAAGTTTCCCATGGTGGCAGATCCGACAGGAAAAATCTGCCGGGACTATGGCACATATATTGATGAAGAAGGGTTGAGCTTGAGAGGAACATTTGTTATTGACCCAGACGGAATTTTGAAAGCGTACGAATTGCATGACAACAGTATTGGACGAAGCGTACAAGAGTTGATTCGCAAAGTGCAGGCGGCACAGTTTGTTAAAGAGCATAAAGGGGAAGTCTGTCCAGTGGAATGGAAACCCGGCAGCAAAACGTTGAAACCAGGATTGGAGTTAGTGGGAAAGATCTAAAAATAATGTAGTTATAAGAAGAACGGATGGTGAAACAATGGCATATGAAGCGAAGAATTTTGAACATTTAATCGGATTAAGCGGATTTAGCGAACAGTTATTAAAGAATCATTTTACTTTGTATCAAGGATACGTGAATAATACTAACAAACTTTTGGATACATTTTCGACTATGACCCGGGAAGGAAAAACTGGAACTTCTGAATTTGCCGAATTGAAGCGGAGATTTGGGTGGGAATTCAATGGTATGCGTCTGCATGAGCTTTATTTTGGTAATCTGGCAAAAGGAGGAAAAATTTTTGACAAAAAAGGAAAACTGTTTAAGAAACTAATAGAAAGTTTCGGCAGTTATGAAACTTGGGAAAAGGATTTTTTAACGGAAGGAGCGATGAGAGGAATTTGGTGGGCGGTTTTGTACTATGATGTTCCTGCAGGAAAATTGTTCAATGTTTGGGTTAATGAGCACGATGTTGGTCATCTTTCGGGAGCGGTGCCCATTCTGGTGATAGATGTTTTCGAACATGCGTTTATGCTGGACTATGGTCTGAAACGAGCAGATTATCTAACTGTGTTTATACGGGCAGTAGACTGGGATGAAGCAGAAAAGAGATTTTCTAAAGCTGTTTAATCAGTTGTAGCGGTTTTTGGATGCTTAGATTTACTGTCAAAACAACCAAAAGCTTTATAAATAAACCGGAGGATTTTAAGATACCATGCTAGCTAAGGCCATTTCTATCGACGTAAAATACGAGTAGATATGGTCATATAAAACATATGCCCTGGTAGTCTAGTGGCCTAGGATAGAGCCCTGTCAAGGGTATCCCACAGCGCGGCTCCGACCCGGGTTCAAAAATCAAGGTGTCACAATCGTTAGGTACCTGATATGAGTGTCCCGGCCAGGGCGTACCTGGGCCGGTAGCTCAGCTTGGTGCCGATGAAAATCGGGCGAGCAATAGAGCACTTGCCTTTTAAGCAAGTGGTCGCGGGTTCGAATCCCGTCCGGCCCATCACAATTTTTTGCCTTCGCAAAGAATTGAGTAAAAAACGGTCAAGTGGGGCATTCGCTCTACTAAGCCCCACGAGTGAAGTGGATGGTAAACAGTCCCATAGGAAAGTTTAGAAAACAGCAAAAATGGCATTCAAAGTTTCCGATCACGTCCTTGTCCCTAAGCATACAAAATTGGGAGACAAAGAGAGGGAACAGGTGCTGGAAAGATACAATATCCGGCCGATGGACTTGCCAAAGATTTCTATTGACGATCCGGCCATTGCTACTTTGGAAGTAAAATCTGGAGACATCATCAAAATCACAAGAAAATCAGAATCTGCGGGAGAAGCAATTTTCTTTCGGGTGGTGACTGGTGGATAAGTCTCCTTTAATAAAAAAATTCTTTGAAGAGCAGAAATTTGTAGAGAGTAACATACAATCTTTTAATCATTTTATCGCCAAGGGTCTGCAGGAGATAGTTGATGAAAATAAAGAAGTAGAACCTTCAATTATTCCCAGTAATATTGAAAAATTTAAAATTCGTTTTGGCAAAATTACTATTGGTAGGCCAGAGATTACAGAAGCAGATGGCAGCAAACGACCGATTTTTCCTTCTGAAGCCCGTCTAAGAAAAATTTCATATGCTGCGCCAATAAATTTAGAAATTAGTTCTTATATTAATGATATTCAAAGAGAATCTTTTACTACCGTAGTAGGCAGATTACCCATAATGTTGAGAAGTAAATATTGCAATCTTATGGGTTTGAACAAAGAAGACATGATTAAGAAAGGAGAAGATCCTTCTGATCCTGGCGGATATTTTATTATTAACGGAACAGAGAAAGTAGTGATTACTGTCGAAGATTTGGCAGCTAACAATTTTTTAGTGGAAAAAGAAGGTCCAGGAGAATATACTGGCAGAATTTTCTCAAGTCGAGGTTCTTACAAGATTCCCCATACTTTTGAAAAGCGCAAAGACGGCATTTATTATATCAATTTTGCCAGAGTAAAACGCATGCCCTTAGTTGTCGTCATCAAAGCTTTAGGTTTGGTCAAAGATGAAGAAATTATGCAAGCTATTTCTTATGATAAACAATTTGATGAAGTTTTCCTTAATCTCTTGGAATTTGCAGATATCAAAGACCAAGAAGAAGCATTAGACACAGTTGCCAGAAAATCTAACATGACGCAGCCTAGAGAAATCCGAATCGAAAGAACACGAGATATGCTTAGTAAATACTGTTTGCCCCATATCGGTTTGCAGCCAGAGGAGATGATAGACAAGGCACGTAATCTCTGCAAAATGCTGAAGAAGTTCATCATGGTTAGCAATGAGATGAGAATGGAAGATGATAAAGATCATTATATGAATAAAAGGCTGCGCCTGAGCGGCGATCTGATGGCGGATCTTTTCCGAGTAAATTTTAAAGTTTTAGTAGGAGATATTCTATTTAATTTCCAACGAATTATCAAACGAGGAAAATTGCCTTCTCTGCGGGTAATTATCAGAGAAAAGCTGCTGACTTCCCGTATTCATTCTTCCATGGCTACTGGAGAATGGGTGGGTATGCGCCAGGGTATTTCTCAACGTATCCAGAGATGTAATTTCTTAGAGATGCTTTCTCATCTTCAACGAGTAGCTTCTCCTCTATCTGCTAGCCAGGAAAATTTTGAAGCCCGAGCTTTGCATAGCACTCATCTGGGAAGATTATGCCCAATTGAAACTCCTGAAGGTACAAACATTGGATTAAGAAAAAATCTCGCTTTGATGTGTATTGTAACTCCTGCAGCAGATGAAGAAGCTGTGCTTAATGCAGCACGGAGTTTGGGGTTGAGATAAATGGTAACTGAGATTTATCTTAATAATAAGTTCCTTGGAGTAGTAGACAATGGCAAAGCTTTTGCAGAAGACTTTAGAGAAAGCCGCCGAAAAGGAACTCTGGATCCCAGCGTCAATGTATGTTATGATAAAGATAATGAAGAGATTCATATAGAATCTACTGAAGGAAGAGCCCAGCGGCCGCTCCTTGTTCTTAAAGACGGAAAAATTTTGTTAGAAGAAAAGCATCTGAAACAATTGGAAGAGGGAAAAATCAGCTGGAAAGATTTAGTGAAGCAGGGAATTGTGGAGTTTCTTGATGCTTTAGAAGAAGAGAACGCTTTGGTAGCATATTCTGAAAAGGAGATTACTCCCAAACATACCCATTTAGAGATATCTCCTTCTGCATTATGCGGTATTGTCACTTCATTAGTACCGTTCGCTAATTTTAATCAGCCGCCTCGTTTAATCATCGGCAGTAAAAACCAGAAACAGTCTCTTGGTTTTTATGCAGGCAATTACCCTATCCGATTAGATATGGATATTAGTCTACTGCATTATCCTCAAGTTCCTATTGTCAGAACAAAAGTACATGATTTAATCCATCTGGAACAGCATCCTGCAGGACAAAATGTAGTCTTGGCGATTATGAGTTATGACGGTTATACAATTGAAGATGCTTTAGTCATCAATCGTTCCTCATTAGATAGAGGACTTTATCGCAGCACTTATTTCCGTCCGGTGGAAACCGAAGAATTAAGATATTCCGGCGGGTTAGTAGACGAAATATGTATTCCTGACAAAGATGTTAAAGGATACAGAACTGAGCATGAATACCGGCTATTAGAAGAAGACGGAATAATCTTCCCCGAAGCTAAAGCAGCAGAAGGAGATGTAGTGATTGGAAAAACTTCTCCCCCCCGTTTCTTAAGCAGTTTGGATGAATATAATCTTTCTGCCGGCTCTCGCCGAGAAAGCGCCACTTCTTTGTCTCATGGAGAACAAGGAGTAGCGGATTTAGTAATTGTCACAGAAAACGAAGAAGGTAATCGCTTAGTGCGAGTAAGATTAAGAGAAGAGATGGTTCCTGAGCTAGGAGATAAGTTCACCAGTAGGCATGGACAGAAAGGTGTGGTGGGGCTAGTGGTGCCTCAAGCAGATATGCCTTTCTCTGCATCAGGAGTAGTGCCGGATATTATCTTTTCCCCGCATGGTATCCCTTCACGTATGACTATCTCTCATCTTTTAGAGATGATTGGGGGAAAGGTAGCAGCCATGAATGGCCGCATCGTGGAAGGAACAATCTTTGAAGGCGAGCCAGAAGAGAAACTACGTCAAGAATTACTTTCTTTGGGATTCCGCGAAGATGGCACTGAAGAGTTTTATCACGGCCGAACAGGCAAGAAGATGGAAGCCCGTATTTTTGTCGGTCACATGCATTTCTTACGATTGAAATATTTAGCAGCAAATAAACTGCATTCCCGTGCACGCGGTCCGGTGCAATTATTGACCAGACAACCGACCGAAGGTAAAGCTAAAGAAGGCGGTCTGCGTTTAGGAGAAATGGAAAAAGATACGTTTATTGCTCATGGAGCAGCTCTGCTTTTGAAGGAAAGATTCGATTCTGATAAGACCTTAGTTTGTATCTGCGAAAGATGCGGCCTGCCGGCAGTAGAAGATCGATACAAGAATAGAAAGTACTGCCCGGTCTGCGGAGAAGGAATCGAAGTCAATTATATCGAAGTAAGCTATGCCTTTAAATTGCTGTTGGATGAACTAAAAAGCTTGGGAATTTCTCCCAGCATAAAATTAAAAAGTAAATACTGACTGTTGCTAAGAAAAAATAAAAAACAAGATAACAATAACAAAATAAAAAGATAGAATCAACTAAAAAAATAAACTGAACGGCACAAAAATGAAAGACACATTCGTTTTTAAGGAAATGGGAGCAATAGAGTTTGGTATTTTATCTCCTAAGGTTATCACTGGTTTTGCTGCTGCAAAGATTGTCACTCCTGAACTTTATGACCGAGAAGGTTATCCAGTAGATGGTGGTTTGATGGACATCCGTTTAGGAGTAATTGATCCTGGCCTTAGATGTAAGACCTGTGGGGGAAGATTAAAAGAATGTCCTGGCCATTTTGGTTATATTGAACTGGCACGACCAGTCATTCATTACAAATTTATTCGTCATGTGCAGAATATGTTGAGTTCTACCTGCGGCCATTGCGGCAGAATACTGATTCCTGATGAGAAGATTAGCCATTACCGAGCAGTTCTTGATAGAGTGACTAAAGAAGAAGGTCCGGAAGCACGAAGAAACAAGATTAAGATGATTCTTGCTAAGATGAAGAATAAAAGCAAATGTCCGCATTGCAGCAAGAAACAGGATAAGATAAAATTAGAGAAACCTACTACTTTTTATGAAGGAGAAGACAAATTAAGTCCTATAGGATTACGTTCTCGTCTGGAAAGAATCCCTGATAAAGATTTGGAATTGTTCGGTTACAATCCTCAACGATTTAGACCAGAATGGACGATTCTTACAGTTATGCCTATTCCCCCAGTAACCATGCGGCCGAGCATTACTTTGGAGACCGGAGAACGTTCTGAAGATGATCTGACTCATAAGTTAAGTGATATCATCCGTATCAACCAGCGTCTTTTTGAAAATATTAATGCCGGAGCACCGGAAGTAATCATTGACGATCTTTGGGATTTATTGCAGTATCATGTCACTACATATTTTGATAATGAGGTTCCTCAGATTCCTCCGGCTCGACATAGAGGCGGCCAGACTCTTAAAACTTTAACAGATAGAATCAAAAGCAAAGAAGGCCGTATCCGCCATAATCTGGCAGGCAAGCGTACTGATTTTTCTGCACGAACCGTAATCAGTCCGGATCCTATGCTGAGCATCAATGAAGTAGGGGTACCTTCGGATATAGCGGTTAATCTTACTATCCCGGAAAAAGCAACGGAGTGGAATCTTGAGCATCTGAAAAAGCTAGTTTCCACTGGTCCGGTTAAATATCCTGGTGCGAATTATGTCATTCGACCGGATGGAAAAAGAAAACGAATTACTGAAGAAACAAAAGAGGAAATTCTTGAAGAATTATCTCCCGGGTATGTAATCGAGAGACATCTGCAAGATGGAGATATTGCCTTGTTCAACCGCCAGCCTTCTTTGCACAAAATGAGTATGATGGCACATTTCGTAAGAGTCTTGCCTGGAAAAACCCTGCGTTTAAATCCTGCAGTTTGCGCTCCGTACAATGCTGATTTTGACGGAGACGAAATGAATCTGCATATTCCCCAGACAGAAGAAGCACGGGCAGAAGCAGAATGCTTGATGCTTGTCCAAAACCAGTTGATTTCTCCGCGTTATGGTCTGTGTGTCATCGGCTGCATTCAAGATGCGGTTTCCGGCAATTATCTTTTAACTAGAGACATGGAAATGCCTCGAGAAGAAGCAGCCAGTATGCTTTTTGCTTTGGGGATTGAAGATTTATCCCGTTTGTCTAACAAAAAGATGGTAACTGGAAAAGAAATCTTCTCGGTCTTATTGCCTGAAGATTTTAACTTTAATGGAAAAACAAAATCCGGCGAGTTAGTGAAAATCAAGAATGGAGAAATTGTCAGCGGATTTATGGATGTCTTAAGCATTGGTCAAGAAAAAGGAGTAATGCTGAGAAGTCTTTACGAAGAATACGGGCCAGAGAAAACTCTTCCTTTGTTGGATAATATCTTCAAGTTAGGAGCTTTGGCTTTGACACGAAGAGGATTCTCAATTTTCTCTGCCGATTTAGATCTGCAAGAAGAGACAAAAGAAAAAGTACAAGCGGTGATTCGAGAAGCAGAGCAAAAAGTAGGGGAATTGATTGATGATTTCCATCAGGGAAAACTAGAGTCCTTGCCTGGCAGAACTGCTAGAGAAACTTTGGAATTAAGGATTCTAGAAACTTTGAATAAAGCACGAAACAAAGGCGGAGAAATCGCTATGTCTGAAGGTAGAGAAACTAATGCAGTGATTATGGCTAGAAGCGGAGCAAGAGGAAATGTTTTAAATATTGCTCAGATGGCCGCAGTAGTAGGACAGCAAGCTTTGCGGGGTAAAAGAATTGATAGAGGATATAAGAAAAGAACTTTGTCTTACTTTGCTCAGAATGATCTCGGTCCAGAAGCCAGAGGATTTACCCGAAATAGTTTTAAGAGCGGTTTAACTCCAGTAGAATTCTTCTTCGGTTCTATGACCGGAAGAGAAAGCCTGATGGATACAGCCTTAAGAACACCTAAAAGCGGTTATCTTTATCGTCGTCTTTCTAATTCATTGCAGGATGTCAAAGTGGAATATGATGGAACTGTGCGAGATGCCAGCGGAAGAATTGTCCAATTCCAGTTTGGAGAGGATGGTATTGATGTTTCCAAAACAGAAAATGGCATCATTAATGTTAAACGAATTATTGAGGACATGAAGTAAAATGAGAAAAGCACACGAAGAGTTCATTGATGGGTACGAAGGAAAATTGCCTTTAAAGATGATTAATGAAGTTAAGGCTAATATTCCTGATGATATCACCAAAGAAACATTAGAAAAGATTATGGAACAGATAGTATCGAGATACAATGAGTCTAAAGTTCATGCCGGTGAAGCAATTGGAATTATCACTTCTCAAAGCATTGGTGAACCAGGTACGCAGATGACTTTGGATACATTCCACTTTGCCGGAGTTTCAGAAATGAACGTTACTGTCGGTCTGCCTCGTATCATTGAAATTTTCGATGCACGAAAAACAATTTCTACTCCATTAATGGAAGTATTCCTTAAGCCTCAGTATAACAAGCCAGAAGCAGTAAAAAAAGTAGCTCTTCATCTGAAAGAAACTAAGATAGAAGAAACTGTGGCAGAGATTGCTATCAATATTTTAGACCAAACTTTAACTATTCAACTGAAGAAAAATATTCTGGAAGGATTAGAGATGAAGCCTTCAGATGTTTCAGCTCTGATTAAAGCCAAAGTGAAGAAACTTAATGTAAAAACAGAAGGAGATACAATCATTGTTACTTATGAAGGCAAGCCTGAAGAAGTAAAGGAGATTTATCTGATTAAAGAAAAAATAAAGAACATCCGATTGAGAGGAGTAAAGGGCATCAGACAAGTGCTGCCGGTAAAGAGAGGAGAAGAGTATGTTATCCTCACTGCTGGAACAAATCTTAAAGATGTTTTAGAGCAGGAAGAAGTGGATGCAAAAAGAACTACTACTAATGATATTTATGAAATCAGAGAAGTGTTAGGAATTGAAGCTGCTAGACAAGCGGTTCTTAATGAAGTTGACAAAGTTATTGAAGCCCAAGGCTTGAACATCAATGTCCGGCACATTATGCTAGTAGCAGATATGATGTGCGGCAATGGAGAAGTTAAAGGCATCACTCGTTACGGAGTAATCGGAGAGAAAGCTTCGGTCTTGGCGAGAGCCAGTTTCGAAACACCGATCAAGCATATCATTGATGCGTCTTTGATTGGAGAACGGGACGAATTAAACTCGGTAATTGAAAATGTGTTGATTAACCAAACTGTTCCCTTAGGCACTGGTCTGCCGGGGTTAGTGGTAAAAGTAAAGGGGGAGGCTAAAGATGGCAAAGAATGATCCTATCGCTGAGATAAAAAAGTATTTGGAAGAAAAAAAATTAGTGCTGGGGCAAGAAGAAGTAGTTAAAGCCCTGCGGAATAAGAAACTGGCTAAAGTTTATCTGGCTAGCAACTGTCCAGATATTACTAAGAAACAGATGGAGAGATACGGCCAGCTGGCTAATGTTCCTATAGAAGCAGTAGAAAAAAGCAACGAAGAATTGGGGATTCTTTGCAAAAAGCCATTCTTTGTTTCGGTCTTAGGAGTCAGTGCATGAATCGAATAAAATACGACCAAAACCTTCTGGAAACCATGGCTTTAATCAGCCGGTTAAGCGGGGCAGTGATTAAGGACTGCCTTTATGATGAAGAAGGAACTTTACGAGTGGTGGTAGAGCCCGGAGAGATGGGCAAGATTATCGGCAAAGGTGGAAGCACGATTCAAAGAATTCAGCAGCTTTTAGGCAAAAAGGTGATGGCCTTGGAATTTGCACCTCAAATCGAAGAGTTCATTAAGAACTTAATTTATCCATTACGAGGAGTTCAAGCACGGATTGAAGAGGAAAAAGTCACGTTCATTTGTCAAGATAAAAAGACAAAAGGTTTATTAATAGGCAGAGAAAAAAAGAACGTTAACTTTATAAAGGAAACGCTTAGGCGATACTTTCCTATAGAAGAAGTGATTGTCAACTAAAATGGGACATAAATCAAAAGGTATCAATGCGGGAAAGAAATTGCAGCAGAGAAGAAAGCAGTTTAAGAAACACCGCGTAAATAAGAAGAAGCACGATCCTCTAGAAGGCAGTGCCCAAGCCAAAGGCATTGTTCTGGAAAAAGTACAGCTTGAAGCCAAACAGCCTAATTCTGCCATGAGAAAATGTGTCAGAGTACAGCTGATCAAAAATGGCAAGCAAGTGACTGCTTTCTGCCCAGGAGACGGAGCAATCAAACAGATGGAAGAACATGATGAAGTGGTGGTGGAGTCAATTGGCGGGGCGATGGGCGGTTCTAAAGGAGACATTCCTGGAGTAAGATGGAAAGTCATCAAAGTCAATGATCAATCTTTAGATGCTTTATTAAAAGGAAGAATTGAAAAGGCTAGACGATAAAATGGAAATAAAAGTTTTTGGTTTGTGGGGAGTAGAAGGGATTAAGGTAACTGATCAAGGATTGGTCCGGTACTTGAACTTAGATCCTCGATTAGTGCCAAAAAGCGGAGCCCGCTATGCAGGAGCACGATTCCATAAATCCGATTTATTTATTCTTGAGAGATTAGCTAACAAGGTTTTTGTCACCGGCCATAAAGGCCATAAGCATTTGATCAGCTCGGGCCATAATGCTGGCAAGAAAGAGAAGATTCTTGGACTGCTGAAGAAATCTTTGAAGATTATCGAAACGAAACTGAAAAAGAACCCGGTTGAAGTTTTAGTGGGAGCGATTGAAGCAGCTGCTCCCAGAGAAGAAACAATTTCCATCGAATATGGTGGAGCAAAATATCCTAAAGCAGTAGATGTAGCTCCTCAGCGAAGAGTGGATCTAGCTTTACGCTGGATGACCCAAGGAGCTTATACAAAATCTTTCAGCAAGAAAAATACTTTTGAAGAGGCTTTGGCCGATGAGATAATCAATACTTACCAGGCCAGTTCTAAAAGCACCGCGGTTTCTAAGAAGCGGGATGTGGAACGACAGGCGGCCAGCAGCAAGTAAATCTTAATTTTTCTTTGTGTTAGAGATACATTTATAAAAAATAAGTTAATCTTTGTTTTATGCCTGAAGAAGAGTATTCTGAAGAGGAAAGGAAGGCTTTTGAGGAGAAAATCAAAAGAATGTCTCCGGAAGAGCTGAAAGAGTTCCAGAAACGGAACTGCGTTTTCTGCCAGATTATAATCGGACAGATACCGGCCAAGAAAGTCTATGAAGATGATCATTGTCTTGCGGTTCTTGAAATTAATCCGGCCGCTCCAGGTCATATTCTGTTGCTGCCTAAAGAGCATCATGCAATCATGCCCCAGATTCCAGAAGAAGAAATTGGTCATTTGTTCATGGCGGCCAAGCATCTTTCTCATGCTTTGCTGAGAGGGTTAAAATGCGGGGGAATAAATCTGTTTGTAGCTAATGGGGCAGTTGCTGGACAGAAATTCCAACATTTTGTGATACATCTCATTCCTCGAAAAGAAAGTGATGGGATTAAGTTAGAACTGCCCCAAAGGGAGATTCCTGAAGATATTCTTTCTAAAATAAACGAAGTGGTGCAAAATCGCTTTAATGAGTTGATGGGCATTAAGAAAGAACTGGTGAAAGTAGAAACAAAAGAGCATGCTGAAAAAAAGAAAGAAGCAGCTGATGAAGAAGAGTCGGAAAAGAAAAAAGAAGAGACTGAAAAGACTGATCCTCAAGAAGAGGAGAACGAAGATGAAAAATCTGAAGAATCTGAAGAAGAGAAGGATGGAAGTATCAGTCTAGATGATATCGCTTCGGTATTAAACGGTGGGAGATAATGGTTTGTGAACTTTGTGCTGTGGCCAAAAAAGAAGTGGAATCTGAGCTGCTCTATGAAGATAATGAAATCATGGCCGTGGTCCATCTTAAGCCGGCGATTCCAGGTCAAATCATAGTTTTTCCTAAACATCATTATCCCATATTTGAGCAAGTACCCGATAAGATAATCGCTAAGATGTTTAAAATTGCCAACAAGCTGGGAATCGCTCTTTTTGAATCGCTGAACTGCCACGGAACAAACCTTTTGATCAACAATGGCGTGGCCGCCGGCCAGACCATGGCACACTTCAGTCTTAATCTTATTCCCCGCAAGGAGAAAGACGGTCTGAAATTACAGTGGGAGCCGAAGAAAGCTTCGGAAGAAGAATTGCAGACGGCCTTTTTGATGATTAACGAGAAAAGCAAGGAACTGCATCCGGATTTGTTCGGCCGGGAAGAAAAGAATGAAGAGCTGGTTGAGGAAAGGGGGCGGCCGAAAGAGATTAAATTAGACAAGAAGAAGGAGAACTATTTGTTAAAAAGCTTGAAGAGGCTGCCTTAACTAGTCTTTCTTGATTGGAGACTCTTCTTTAGGTGGAGATAAAACTCTTTCAGTATATTGCACTAATTGTTCCAGAAAATCTGCTGCCTTTCGCTGGGCCTCTTTCTTTCTTGGAAACAATCTTCTTTGTTCCAAATCCTGCTTATCACAATATCTCTCTTCTACAACAACTTTCCCGATAGGATTAATTCTAAAATCAATATAACTATTGTCGTTACCAAAAGAGAAATAGTTAGTAATTTTCCCCTCTAAGAACAGCGGATACTGATCTGGGCGAGAACTAGTCAACAGTTCATCTAATGCGGTTTGAGAGTAGATTGTACTCAAAACAACGACAATCCCACCATTACTCCCGCGATTAAGATAGGAAATATTATCTTCACCAGCTACACCCTCAGTATACCAGCCTTCAAATTCTAATCCTGCTTGTTCGAATCTTCTCAAAGCATAAGTAGTCCATAATTCATCTTTTTTAGTCATACCTAAAAGTAAATGTGAAAGTTATTTATAAATTTTGCTCTGTTATTACTTTGTAAAAGAATATATGATCTATTTGTAGTTATCTTTTAAAAAACATCGGTAGTGTATTAGCTAAGATACTTTAATATAGTAGTTCTTCTTTTCTATTTGTTGAAAGAGGTGTATCAACAATGGCAAGACCAAGAGGAAGGATAACAGTAGTTTGTCAGAAC